>MDTB01033306.1_pt1 | contig 15145 bp, 16 predicted proteins | sample 811161 | NCBI WGS metagenome assembly MDTB01 (sample SAMN05326650, study PRJNA326480) | marine metagenome | isolation source: seawater | place: Mediterranean Sea | collected 2009 | reverse complement strand
TTTATCGCTTCACCTTGCTGGTGTATCTTCAATTCTGGGAGCGGCGAACTTTATCACAACAATTTTCAATATGCGGGCACCAGGCATGACATTACATAAAATGCCCTTGTTTGCCTGGTCTATGTTAGTCACAGCCTTCCTTTTATTGCTGGCTGTTCCAGTTTTGGCCGGTGCGATTACCATGCTCCTCACTGACCGTAATTTTGGTACTACATTCTTCATTCCTGAAGGGGGGGGAGATCCTATCTTATTCCTTCACCTGTTCTGGTTCTTTGGCCATCCGGAAGTCTATATTATGATTTTGCCTGCCTTTGGAATCGTCAGCCATATTATTTCGACTTTCTCACGCAAGCCGGTGTTTGGATATTTAGGTATGGCTTACGCTATGGTTGCCATTGGGTTTGTTGGGTTTATTGTATGGGCACACCACATGTACACCGTAGGTCTTAATGTGGATACTCGAGCTTATTTCACTGCGGCTACCATGGTGATCGCAGTGCCAACAGGGGTGAAAATTTTTTCTTGGATTGCAACGATGTGGGGCGGGTCAATTTCATTTCGCATTCCGATGATGTGGGCCATTGGTTTTATCTTTTTGTTCACTGTGGGCGGAGTTACCGGAGTCGTTCTGGCAAATGCTGGTCTAGATGTGATTTTGCATAATACCTATTACGTCATAGCGCATTTCCATTATGTCCTGTCTCTAGGGGCTGTTTATGGACTGTTTGCTGGTTTCTATTACTGGTTTGGAAAAATGACAGGCTATACCTATCATGAAGGTTTGGCGAAAATTCATTTCTGGTTGACGTTCATTGGGGTGAATTTGACATTCTTCCCAATGCATTTCTTGGGCCTTGCAGGCATGCCACGTCGTTATATCGATTATCCTGATGCCTTTGCTGGCTGGAACTATGTTGCCTCTATGGGGTCTTACATCAGTGCGATAGGTGTGCTGATTTTCCTAGCACTGATTCTGGAAGCGTTTATTTCCAAGCGACAAGCAGGGGCCAACCAGTGGGGTGAAGGGGCCACAACTATGGAATGGCAGGTTGCCTCGCCACCACCATTTCATACTTTTGATGCGTTGCCAAAAATCAAATAAGCGCGCCTAGAGCTGAAAAGGGACCAAATGATGACTGCCATCTCTTCTCAGACATCGGGCCATGACCTTAAATTGAAACCAACCGTCTCTGCATCTGTGGCAACAGTTGGTGACTTTTTCCAACTAATGAAGCCAAGGGTGATGACCCTTGTGACCTTCACTGGATTAGCCGGCATGTATCTCGCCCCGGGTGAAAAGCATCTGGGCCTCGCCCTCGTGTCTTTGTTTGCGATTGCGGCCGGCGCAGGTGCGTCTGGGGCTATAAACCAGTGGTATGACCGAGATATTGACCGGGTCATGTCTCGGACACGTGGCCGACCAATCCCAGCGGGAAAAGTAGACCCGGCTGAGGCCCTTGCCCTTGGCGTCGTCGTCTCCGTTCTTTCTGTGCTTTTGCTGTCCTTATCTGCAAATTTTCTAGCAGGAGGTCTGTTGGCGTTCACAATCTTCTTCTATGCTGTAATCTACACGGTGTGGTTGAAACGGAGCACGCCTCAGAATATTGTCATTGGCGGGGCAGCCGGGGCGTTACCGCCTGTTGTGGGTTGGGCCAGCATCACTGGAACAGTATCTGTTGAAGCGCTGATTCTGTTTGCACTAATATTTTTCTGGACGCCTCCACATTTCTGGGCCCTCGCTCTTGTCAAGAATGAAGATTATAAACAGGCTAACATACCGATGTTGCCTGTTGTTGCTGGTAAGCAGGAAACGCTGCGCCAGATTGTTATCTATTCGGCTGTGATGGCACCTACAGGTGTGGCCCCATATCTGGTGGGTCTGACCAGCATTGTTTATGGTGTTGTGGCAGCGGTATTGGGCTGTGCGTTTTTTTTACTTGCAATCCGGCTCTTCAAATCGCCTACAGACAGACAGTCATGGGAACTGTTTAAATTCTCCGTCTTTTATTTGGCGGCGCTGTTCGGATGCTTGATTTTGGACAAGCTTTTCATTCAGCAGCTTGGGCTTCTGAGATTTATAGGAATTCAGTGATGGCGGAAAGAGAGCCAAAGACAGGGGCCGAGATGCAGACTATGCGCAAGCGCCGAAATCTCTGGGTGCTTGGGATGATTTTTGGCCTCGCTCTGCTGTTTTATTTTATCACCATCTTTAGGATGGGGATGTAACGGCAATGACAATTACTGCTTCAAATCATAACATGCATAACCAAGGTAAAGACCAGCGTGATAAAAGCAATAATAGATTGTTGTTTGTTGTCGCCGTTGTGGTGATGTCTATGGTTGGTCTGGCTTATGCCTCAGTTCCGCTATATAAGCTGTTTTGTCAGGTCACTGGATTTGGCGGTACCACACAAATTGCTACACAGGCGCCTGAACAGGCCCTGCTTACTGTTGAACCTCTGGCAGTCCGGCTTGATGCAAATGTTAACCCGCAATTGAACTGGTCATTTGTTCCGATTGAACAGGAAGTCAGTCTGAAGCCCGGTGAAGAGGTTACAGCTATTTACCGTGCTACCAATATTGGAACGATGCCGTCCACGGGGACGGCCACCTTCAATGTGACACCGCAGAAGGCAGGGCCCTATTTCATGAAAATAGAATGTTTCTGTTTTACGGAGCAAACTCTGCAGCCAGGTGAATCTATTGATATGCCGGTAAGATTTTTTTTGGACAGCGAGATCGTATCTGATATCAATACATCAGATATTGATGAGATTGTGTTATCTTACACATTTTTCAAAGCAATGGGTAATTCAAGTTGAAATTAACCCAATATCGGGCCAGTCGGTGGGGGCAGGCTAATTTTAAGGAGAACTGACATGAGTGGTGCACAACAACATCCATACCATCTTGTAGAACCAAGCCCTTGGCCGGCTGTAGGTGCTGCTGCTGCTTTTGTAATGGCGATCGGCGGTATTATGTTCATGCATCAACGCGATTTTGGTCCTCACGTTCTCGGTTTGGGCCTTGGTCTTGTTCTATTGACAATGTTCATGTGGTGGCGAGACATTATTCGCGAAGCAGAATATCAAGGACATCACACTCCCATTGTTCAGATAGGGATACGATATGGCATGATGCTATTTATTGCCTCTGAGGTCATGTTTTTTGTAGCGTTTTTCTGGGCTTTCTTCGATCGGGCCTTCTATCCGGTTGGTGGTGTCTGGCCACCAGAGGGGATTGAAACATTTAATGCATTTGACCTGCCGCTAATTAACACACTTATTCTGCTGCTCTCAGGTTGCACGGTTACCTGGGCACACCATGCATTAGTTCATGACAACAGACGTGATTTCATCAATGGATTGTTCATCACAATTTTGCTAGGTGCATTGTTTACCGCACTTCAGGCCGTGGAATATGACCATGCCGCCTTTTCCTTTACAGACGGTATCTACCCATCAGTCTTTTTTATGGCAACTGGTTTTCACGGCTTTCATGTGATAGTTGGCACATTGTTTTTAACGGTTTGTCTGTTCCGGGGCCTGAAGGGCCACTTTACATCTGAGCAACATTTTGGATTTGAAGCGGCAGCTTGGTACTGGCATTTTGTTGATGTGGTCTGGCTGTTCCTATTTGTTGCGGTCTACTGGTGGGGGGCTTGATCACCTTTACTCATCCCCTGATGATATGATAGTCATCGGTCTGTGCTTTTTTAGTGCAGACCGATTTTTTCTTCTCCTGTTGAGTTCTGGATAATGTATTTCCGTCCATATTTATGGCTTACTATTTTTTCTGCCCCGTCACTCTCTGTTTTGGTTATGCTGGGGCTGTGGCAACTAGATAGGCTGGTCTGGAAGACCGAGCTTATTGATAGTTTTAATGAGCGTGCCAATGCAGCTGCTATGCTGCCGCCGGACGCTGCCGCTGATCTAAGCCAGTTTGAATTTCACAATGTGGCTCTGTCTGGCCGATTTATGCATGACAGAGAACTCTACCTGACGGGACGGACTTATGAGGGGAATGCCGGCTTTCATGTCGTTACACCGTTTCGCACTGATCAGGGCAAGGTCATTTTTGTGAATAGGGGCTGGGTGTCAGAAGCCTACCGTAAACCTGATTCCCGGTTGTTTTCGGTTAAAGATGAACAGGTTAGCTTGCGAGCTGTTCTGCGGCTGCCACAGCAAAAGGGCTATTTTGTGCCTGAGAATGAGCCTGAAAACGGATTTTGGTTTACCTTGAAACCAGAGGAGATGGCAGACTTTCATAAACTCGATCAAGCGGTCAGAACGTATTATGCCGATCAAATTCGGACTAGTGAGGTGTTAACGCTGCCTATCGCTGCTGAGATTAATATCGATGTACGCAATACTCATCTCAATTACGCGCTGACCTGGTTTGGGATTGCTTTGTCTCTGGTTGGTGTTTACATCGCGTATCATGTGAATGCAGGGCGTTTGCGCCTCACCAGGTGGTCATAACAATAGCCAGGCCGTTCCCCGAATAAAGGCAAAAAGTGATGGAATTTATCAGTACAAGGGGCAAAGACGGGCCAATCAGTTTTGAAACAGCGCTTTTGAATGGCCTTGCTCGTGACGGCGGCTTGTACCTGCCCGTTTCATGGCCTCGTTTCAACCTCGATGAAATCCGCCAGATGAGGGATTTGAGCTATTCAGATCTTGCTGGTCTTATAATGTCGCGATTTACAGATGGGGAAATAGACCAAGTCGAAATGATGTCGCTTGCCCGGCAAAGCTATGCAGACTTTACACATCCTGATGTCGCTCCTTTGCGTCCAGTAGCAGAGAATATACATATATTGGAATTATTCCATGGCCCGACTATTGCCTTTAAGGATTATGCGATGCAGTTTTTATCGCGCGTCTTTGATCGCGCTTTGACACGACAGAATCGCACTGCCGTGATTTTGGGAGCAACAAGTGGCGATACCGGCTCAGCAGCTCTTGAAGCCTTCAAGGGTCGTGATTCTGTCGATGTGTTTATTCTGTTTCCCAACGGGCGCGTGTCTCCTGTGCAGCAGAAGCAGATGACTAGTAACTCAGCTAAAGGCGCTCATGCGGTTGCTGTCTCTGGTGACTTTGATGACTGTCAGGATATTGTTAAGGCGTGTTTTAATGATGTGGCCTTCCGCGATGAAATGAATCTCTCAGCAGTGAATTCAATTAACTGGGCGAGGCTGATGCCACAGATTGTTTATTATTTTGCATCAGCTTTGAAGGTAGGAGCACCAAAACAGACGGTTGCCTTTTGTGTGCCAACAGGCAATTTTGGCAATGTATTCGCGGGCTGGGTTGCCAACAAGATGGGCTTGCCTATTGAAAAGTTTATCGTTGCCTCAAACCGCAATGACATTCTGACAAGGTTCTTTGCCACTGGAACAATGCAAAGACAGTCAGTAGATCCCTCTCTGAGCCCCTCAATGGATATTCAGGTTTCATCAAACTTTGAACGGCTTTTGTTTGAATTGTTGGATAGAGATGGTGTAGAAGTGGCCAGACTGATGAAAAGATTTGCCAGGTCAGGCAGTTTTGACGTGGCTGAAAATGTGTTGCGGTCAGCCTTGTCTTTATTTTCTGGGTTTTGCCTAGATGATGATGGAACTAAGGCGGAAATCAGGTCAACTTATCAGCAGACCGGAATGGTTATTGACCCACATAGCGCAGTTGGTCTGGCTGGCGCGCGCCAGGCCAGGGCCTCTGGTCTGGTTAGCCGAGATACACCCATTATATCACTGGCCTGTGCGCATCCGGCAAAATTCCCAGATGCTGTTCAGTCATCCTGCGGCATTTACCCAGAGCTACCAGAGCATCTGGCTGACCTGATGCAGCGTGATGATGTGATGCTGACAGCAGAAAATGACATGGAAGCTGTGCAGGCCCTGATGCGCGCAGAAAGACGATAACGGCATGCAGACGACTATCTCTCGGCTGGAAAATGGGTTGACGGTTGCTTCAACACATATGCCTGATGCGCATTCTGTGGCTTTGGGTGTCTGGATTAAAGCAGGGGCGCGTGACGAATCTGAGGGACAGAACGGCGTTGCCCATTTTCTTGAACACATGGCTTTCAAAGGCACACGAAACCGTGATGCCGCACATATTGCCCGTGAGGTGGAAGATGTAGGCGGCTTTATGAACGCGCATACCAGCCGTGAGGAAACCGCTTATTACATTAATCTTCTTCCCGAGCATCTTGAACTTGGCGTTGAAATTCTGAGTGACATTCTGACGGCCTCAACATTACCAAAACATGAAATAGAACGGGAACGGGGTGTGATAATTCAGGAAATTGGACAATCTCTTGATACACCCGATGATTTGGTTTTTGAATTATTTAACAAGGCTTGTTTTGGCGACCATACGCTCGGCCAGTCTATTCTAGGTACACAACAAACGGTATCTTCCTTTGGCCAGCAGGAACTAAGGGGTTTCATGGATAGGTTTTATGGAAGCAACCAGATGATTGTCTGTGCCGCTGGCCTGCTAAAGCATGAGGAATTTGTAGTGCTGGTTGGTGAACGCTTTTCTGGTTTGTCGATATCTGCAGTGCCTGACCGTAGCATGCCGGTCTGGCAAGGAGGAGACAGTCGGGCTGACAGGGATCTTGAACAAACGCACACAGTGTTTGGGTTTTCGGCACCTGGCATCACCACTGCGCAGCGATACGATATGCTGGTTCTTGCCAATCTTTACGGCGGCGGTATGTCTTCACGGCTGTTTCAGAAGGTCAGGGAAGACAGAGGCTTATGCTATTCAATTTTTGCCTTTGCACAAATGATGTCTGATACAGGTGTGTTTGGCGTTTATGCCGGCACATCTGAAGAAACTGCAAATGAAATGCTAAAGGTCTGTGCAGCTGAATTAACCGATTGCTTGTCCAATATACAAGCCGATGAATTGTTGCGTTCGAAGCAACAACTGAAAGCCTCTGTTTTGATGCGCCTTGATTCTGTGTCTGCGACTATGGACAGCCTTGGTCGCCATATTGCGCTTTTTGGTAAGGCACAGAATAAAGACCAACTTATCCGTTCTATTGAGGCCGTCTCGATAGACAGCCTGAGTAGATTAATAGAAAAAATAATTGCAGGCCGTCCGGCGATGGCTGCTGTTGGTCCGGTAAGTGCAGTCATGAATGTAACTGACTTATCAGATTTGTTTTCATCTTAAAGGGAGTCAGGCTGTTCCAGCTGTTGATGACAGAGTGGCAGGGTTCAGACCAATTCGAGCAAAGCTTTTATTCCATAGATCATTTATATTGGTTTTAAAGAGAATGTCTGCAGTCGCCGGCAGATGAACCCACATATTTTCACGCATCTCAAGTTCCAGTTGGCCAGCAGACCAGCCAGCGTAACCCAGCATGACCTTGGCAAAGGATGGTCCAAGTCCGCGGCTGATTTCTGAGACCATATCCACATGTAAAGACAGACAAATACCGTTTGCAATGGGGATTGTTTCGGGCAACATTTGATCATCGGTGTGTAGAATATATCCCCTTTGTGGTTCAACGGGCCCGCCTGTATAGACAGGTTCCTCAGAATCAACGCAAGACTGGTCTAGGTTTAGATGTTCCGCTAGTTTTTTGAATGATAAGTCATTATTTGGCCTGTTAATCACTAGGCCCATAGCCGCTTTAGTGTCATGTTGGCAGATAAAAATTACAGCACGTTTGAATCGCGGGTCTGTCATCTGTGGTGTTGCGACCAGCAGATGGCCAGCAAGGCTGTCGTTTGTTGGTGAAGATATGGATGAGCTGTCGTTTTTCATAAGACCGATTGAATTGTTTCACTTGCAGTCTAACTCTAATTCGGATTGTTGCCAAACATTGCCGTCATTTCGTTCCTTTTTTGAGATAAAATTCGAATCTTTGTGGAAGGCTATATGCCTTAACGCTGAAATATTGTAAGAACTCACGCATTATGAAAATATCGCACTCATATTCTCAAGCTGCGGCTGCCTCGCCACCCAGGTGTATGCCCCGCTGGATGGTAAAGCTGTTTCTTATTATGTCACTGCTGGCCAGTATTTTGGTGCTGCCTGCCCGGGCAGCAGATAGTCTTGAAACAGAATTTGCCCGAGCAGAGCTTTTGTCTGCTGTTGACGCAACAGGCAATTTGAGCGAGATACAACTTGGCCTTCAGGTAACCCTGCAGCCAGGTTGGAAGACCTATTGGCGTAGTCCTGGTGATGCAGGTTTGCCAACACAGCTCAGCATCCAAGAAGCTGCTTCTTCTAAATTGAAACTGACGATAGCTTACCCCTTGCCAGAGCGTTTTTCTTTATTTGGTCTTGATACATATGGCTATGGTGAAAAGGTCATATTTCCTGTCAGGGTGACGGGTCATTCACCTGGTCAGCCATTAGATTTGCGGGCTGATCTGAATGCCCTAATCTGTTCTGATATCTGTGTGCCCTTTAATGGGCCACTTGCTATCAGGCTTCCTGCCGGCGCTGTTCGCCCGTCAGATCATGCAAGGGAAATTGCACGAGCAGCTGCTCTGGTGCCGCGTGAAACATCCGATTTGGGTATTTCTATAAAGTCAGCAACCTATGATCATCAGCTGAACAGCCTTTATGTGCAGTTCAAGAATATGGATATCTCCATTGATGATATCTTTATTGAAACAGAACAAAGGGGTCTCAGCTTTGCCCGGCCAGCACTCATAAAAGATGGCCTCTATAAAATTAGTGTTTCCGGAGCGGTTGAGGACATTAGCCTTGAGCAGCAGACTATGCGGTTAACTGTGCAGTCGGAAGATTTATTTGGGGAACAAACAGTCACAATTGAACCAGTATCCAAGCAGACTGCTAAAATTCCCACATTAGCTCTGATTCTGCTTTTGGCTCTAGCAGGTGGGGTGATTTTAAACATCATGCCTTGTGTTTTGCCTGTTTTATCTTTGAAACTGACATCAATCATCTCTATGAGAACCAGTCAACCACAAATTATTAGGCTCAGACTGCTAACAGGGGCAGTTGGTATCCTGTCCAGCTTTGCTTTGCTGACAGGTGGACTCGTGTTACTAAAGCTGACAGGGGCACGGATAGGCTGGGGGATACAATTCCAAAATCTTTATTTTCTAACCGCGATGGCACTATTCCTCGGTATCTTCACACTAATTTTGTTAAATAAAATCCAGCTGCCCACACCACAACTAAGTACCGGCACACAAGGTAGCCAGTTTTCGTCTGACTTTCTGTCAGGGTTTGTAGCGACACTGCTGGCTACTCCTTGTTCAGCGCCTCTGGTGGGCACAGCAGTAAGCTTCGCGTTATCTGCAGATTATGCTGTTCTGCCTCTAATTTTAATGACTATGGGTGTCGGGTTGGCGCTGCCCTGGCTTATGTTAGCAATCGCGCCGCATTTGGTTTTGATGCTGCCAAAGCCGGGGGTATGGCTGAATTATGTGCGGCCTGTTCTGGCATCTGGCCTTTTGCTTACAATCCTCTGGCTTTTGTGGCTTATTTCGTTGGCAAGTTCAGCCCTATTTGCAGGGGGAATTGCAGCTGGATTAATTTTTATCTGGCTGGTATCTGCTTTTGGAGCTGGCAGATTTGTCTGGCCAGGGTCTATTGGCATAGCTGTGATATTTGTGCTTCTGGCTGGCTGGATTGGCATTCCAGCTATGCCAGCAGATAGACAGAACGAACTCACAGTTGAAGATGGCGTTTGGCAACCCTTCTCGCTTGAGCTATTGACTGATCTGCGAAATCAAAAGCAGGCTGTGTTTGTTGATATAACTGCAGATTGGTGTATAACCTGTCAGGTCAATAAGCAGCTGGTTTTAGAACGGAAACCTGTTCTTCAGTCTTTTGCCAAAGCTAATGTTACGCTGCTGCGTGCGGACTGGACAAGGCCAAATGACATGATAGCTGACTATCTGCTGAACTATGATAGATTTGGCATTCCTTTTAACAGCCTGTATTTGCCAAATATGGCGGAGCCTGTGATATTTTCTGAAATATTGGCGGCTGAAAAGATTATAAACCTATTGGAAAACCGCTTGCGTTAATTTGAGTTAAAATGACATTGATAACTAGAAGGTTGATGCGCAAGCTTTGAAGTTCGAAAAGGAAAAAAATGACAATAACTGTAGGCACGACTGTCCCATCTGTTGACATTCATACAAAGACTAAAGAGGGCCTTGATACCATTAATACCGCTAAATATTGCGCAGGACGCATAGTGGTTTTGTTTTGTGTTCCTGGAGCGTTTACGCCTACCTGTTCAGCAAAGCATATGCCAGGATTTGTTGAAAAATTTGATAAGCTGAAGGCCAAAGGCGTAGATGCGGTGGCCTGCCTGGCTGTGAATGATGCGCATGCTATGTTGGCCTGGGCTGAAGCGCAGAATGCTGTTGGAAAAATCGATTTATTTGCGGATCCTAGATGTGATTTTTCAAAGGAACTCGGCATCGACCGAGATATGGGCTCTGTTATGGGCATAAGGGCTGCCCGCTGTGCCTTCATCATTAATGATGGCGTGATCAATCATGTCTTTATGGAAGAAATTGGTGCGTTTGATGTATCCAGTGTGGAAAACATTCTGAAGCATCTGTAGAATGCCGTCCCAAAGGAACTTTCTAAGCTTGCCAAAGCTCCAGTCTGTCTTTAAATAAGGCAGCCTGCTCGCTGGCCAGCCTGTCGCACATTTCATTCTGCGGATGGCCTGAATGTCCCTTTACCCAATCCCAAGTTACGGTATGAACATTCAAAAGACTGTCTAGCTTTTCCCATAATTCACGATTGGCTACTGGTTTTTTAGCAGCAGTGCGCCATCCATTGCGCTTCCAGCCCGCCATCCATTGCGTTATGCCCTGCATCACATACTTACTGTCAGTTACAATGTGAAGCCTCACTGGACGCTTCAACGCTTCCAATCCTTTAATAACAGCAGTTAGCTCCATCTGATTATTTGTTGTGTCCGCCTGACCGCCTGATAACTCCTTCATTTGTCCGTCCCAGCTTAACACCACGCCCCAGCCGCCTGGCCCTGGATTACCTAGACAGGCACCATCTGAGTAAAGATGGACAATCTTTTCTTGCTGTTGGTTGGTCATGACCATAGTCCATAATCCCCTGGGCCGGTCACCTTTTGATGAAATCTCAGCCTTGCCCAGAATTCAAGCGGGTCAAGTGGTTTGACCATTGCATCTGACGGGGTATTAATCCAGTCATAAAGCCGCGTCAGAAAAAACCGCATTGCAGCACCTGAACATAAAACATGTAAGTTTTGCTTTTCATCCTCTGTTAGTGGCCTGATGGCTTGATAGGATCTTAAAAGATGTGCTGATTTTGAAATATTGAAACTGCCATCTTTATCAAAGCACCAGCTATTCAGGCACACACCCAGGTCGTAACTGTAAAGGTCATTACAGGCAAAATAGAAATCAATAATTCCGGTTAATTTATCACCGACGAATAAAGCATTATTCGGAAACAGATCAGCATGAATATGGCCTGCTGGTAATTGTGCAGGCCATGCATCTGTCAGTTGATGAATAATGTTTTCTGCCTGCTCTTTTAAATTTTCTGGCATGTCTGCCAACTCACTATTTACAGACCGCAGTAAGGGCAGCCAGCTATCTGGACCAAGGCTGTTAGTACGTTTCAGCGCAAATGATGACGAATCCAAGTGAAAATGTGCTAATGAACGCCCTAATTCTGCGCACTTTTCAACGTTTGGGAATTTTTGTGATGTGCCGTCCAGAAAGCTCACAATTGCTGCCACACGCCCGGCACAGCTTTGCAGAACTTTTCCTGTGTTATCTTTTATCGGGACAGGACATCCTAGTCCTGTTTTAGAAAGATGTTCCATCAATCCCAAAAAGTAAGGAAGATCAGCTTCATCCACTCGCTTTTCATAAAGAGTCAGAATGAAATTTGCCTTGTCCGTACGTAAAAGGAAATTTGAATTTTCCACCCCCTCTGCGATACCTGCCATGCTTAGTAACTGACCAAGGTTATAGCGGCCCAGCAAAGCATCCAGCTCTGTATCCTCAATATTTGTGTAAACCGCTATCGGTCTGCCCTCCCAATGTCTTCAGCGCCTATTTCGTGAGCATTGAAGGAAGTTTGAACTGCATCTTTTCTGTGATGAAATTCTGGGTGTTTACCTCAATCTGATAGCGCTCAGATAATGCGGTCAGCACTTCATCTATTAAAATTTCAGGTGCGGACGCCCCCGCGGTCAGACCTATTACAGCAGAATCATCAATGAGCTCATAAGGTAGCATATTTGAATCGGCTATTAATTCTGCCTTGGCAATGCCGGCATTCAGGGCTGTTTCAACTAACCGCTTTGAATTTGATGAATTTTGAGCACCAATCACGAGACATAAATCAACATCCTTTGCCATGGCTTTAACTGCGTTCTGACGGTTGGTCGTGGCGTAACAGATATCCTCTCCTTTTGGTCCCCTGATCTGAGGAAAACGGTGCTGCAGAACAGTGATAATTTCTGCTGTTTCATCAGCTGATAACGTGGTCTGGGTTGCAAAAGCAAGATCGCAATCTTCTGGTGGCTGGACGGCAAACGCGTCTTCAATAGTTTCAATAAGGGTGATTTCATTTGCCTCAACCTGCCCCATAGTGCCGACAACCTCTGGATGGCCAGCATGACCAATCAGAAAAATGTGACGCCCTTGCCGCACATGCTTATTGGCTTCAATATGTACCTTGGTGACCAAAGGGCAGGTCGCATCGATCGCAATCATATTAAGTTTTTGAGCTGTTTGATGAACGGCCTTGGCCACTCCATGTGCTGAAAAAATTACAGGGCTGCCAGAAGGAACCTCATCAAGTTCTTTGACAAAAACAGCCCCCTTAGCTGCCAGATCATTTACAACGCGCTTATTGTGAACAATTTCATGACGAACAAAGACAGGGCGTCCAAATTTTTCAAGCGCCACTTCTACAATTTTAATGGCGCGATCAACACCAGCACAAAAGCCTCGGGGTGAAGCGAGAATAATGGTTTTTCTCATTTTTTTCAGCACACTAGGCGTGGTCATTTTTGCCTTCCATACCTGTCATCAAGATGCAGCATATCATCAGATCTTTATGGTTTCATATCTGTAGCAGAATATGACGAAGACTGCTATAACATCACATCAGGAAATTAGCGCCAGCATAGGACATAAGGACACAAGTATGTTTACTGCCATCATCAGAATAGGTGGATTTGTAACACTCACGGCCTTTGTATTATCTGCCTGTTCTGCCTTCAGGCCAGATCCATATGCCTGTGATGAAAAAGTCACTGCCATTGAAATTGGCTCAAGAGTGGAATTTTTAACCGCTGATACATTTCAGCCTATCATGATCCGTCTGAACGGTGTATCTGCTTCATGTTATTCAGATGAGGCCAAAACTGTTTTTGATGTATCAGTAGGGCTTAAAATCACTCGAGACCTTTCAGAATCATCTGAAGTAACCAAATTTCAGGTGCCTTTCATCATTGCTGTATTAGAAAATTCTGAAACAGTAATCAGACATGAAAGCTTTGCCTACAGCATGGCTTTATCCAAACTGACAGACAGTCTTTATCCTGTTATTGATTTTCAGACTGAAGCGCCAAAAGATGGCCGCATCATTTTGTCCCTTACGCCGGAAATCATTGAGCTGAAAAAATAGTTAAATGTAAATTTGGCGGGGAGAACCAGCTGAAGAGATAGCTGACTTCGATTATATTTAAAGGCGATAAATAAAAAATTCATCTAGACAATAATACAGTTTAATGGAGCTTTTGAGGTTTTAGTAATTTATTTCAGGGAAGCAATTTGCTTTACAGAGGCTTCAATAAGCTTCAGCGAGGCATCTTCATCCATTTTTTCAGCAATCAACTCACGTGCGGCATCTACAGTTAGGCTAGCGGCCTTCGCGCGCAGTTCGTTTACCAAAGCGGCTTCAGATGCCTGTATCTTGGCTGCAGCTTGTGATTCACGGCGGGCAACAGTTTCCACAGCTTTCTGCGCAGCAGTTTCACGAATCCGATTAGCAGCGGCTTTCGCATTCGCTACGATGGTTTTTGCTTCTTTTTCTGCATCACGCTTCAAACCTTTAAGCGAATCAAGCTCAGATTTTGCCTCTTCATGAAGCTTGCGGGCCTCGTCAAGTTCGGATTTTATTTTTGCTGACCTTGTATCGAGAGTTTCTGCAAGAGCTACTCCCGCCTTTTTCCACACGAGGACAACAAATAATACAAATCCAAGAGCGACCCACATAGCCTCATCAAAATGCATTTACGCCTCCTGACCTGACAATTTAATAACTTTTCTTATCGCTTTGTCAGCATCCGTTTTTGTGACCTTCATACCGGTAACATTGCTAACGGTGTCTAAAGTCAACTCTTTGGCCACATCATGAATGTTTGCCAGAGCCTCATCCCGAATCTTAGATAACCTAATCTCGGCGGCCTTGGTTTTTTTAGCCAGTTTAGCAGTCAAATCAACTTCGGCAACTTCAGCCTTCGCCTTCGCCTCAGCCATAGCCTTGCTAGCGGCCTCGGCTGCTGTAATCCGTGCAGTTTCGAGGGCGCTTTCGTAGTCTTCTTTCATCTGTTTGGCTTCAGCCTCGGCATCTTTAGCTCGCTTAAGATCATCAAAAATAGTGTGTCTTCGGGTATTTAACACCGTGCCAATTCGCGGTGTGATGACCTTAGCCATCAGCAAGTAACCCACTAAAAAGGTAGCCGCCAGCCATAAGAGCTGGTTAGGCCAGGTAGAAATGTCTAGTTGCGGCAGGCCTTTCGGTTCGCCGCCCTCAGCTGCAATGCATTGCTGAGAACCAATGATAAAACTGGTTGCCGCCAACGCGGTAAAACCTGATTTCGCAGTGGGCGTTTTAAAAAGCATTGTTTCGTCTACCTTATCCCTTATTGTCTAATTCTGCTGTAAAAATTTCCAAGTAGTATCAGACAGGCCTCTTTTAAATTCTAGTCAGAGAGGATATGGTGGGACGAACCAGCCCATCCCTTTCTGGCCAGTTTCAGACAATCTGCCTTAAAGGGCAAAGAGCATAAGCAGAGCAACAACAAGAGCAAACAGCGCAATAGCTTCTGTCAGCGCAAAGCCCAGAATACCAATGCCAAACACAGTATCGCGTGCAGCAGGGTTACGGGCAATTGA
>MDTB01225665.1_pt1 | contig 15146 bp, 16 predicted proteins | sample 811161 | NCBI WGS metagenome assembly MDTB01 (sample SAMN05326650, study PRJNA326480) | marine metagenome | isolation source: seawater | place: Mediterranean Sea | collected 2009 | reverse complement strand
TACAAATGATGTATTTGAGGCTGATACAGAGGATGATGAAGAGGAAGATGAAGAGGAAGATACAAATGATGTATTTGAGGCAGATACAGAGGATGATGAGCATAAAGATGAATCCTCTACAGTACCTAAGGAAGCATTAAAAGTATCTAAATCTAAGGTTAATATGGAAGAAATACATTCAGCAATTCAAGATATTTTAGCAGAAACACCTGCTGAATCTATTAGTAAAAGAAGCATTAATAAAAAATTAGAAACCCGTTTTAGTAAAGAATTTATTATTCGATGTTTAGAACAAGGAGTTAAAAGCAAACATTGGGAAAAAGAAAAACAAAGTTTTAAAATTATATCTAATATTCCAAAAACTAATATTCCTATTAAGACTAAAAAGAAGGTACCTTCTAAAGAGGCTCCTGCTAAAAAATCAAAAAAATCTCCCTCAAGTTCTCTTCAAATGGTAATTGAACCTAAGGAGGATATTGAATCTAAATCTAAATCTAAAAAAGATGCTAAATCTAAATCTAAAAAAGATGCTAAATCTAAAAAGAATATACCTGAGTTAGAGATTCCGCAAACTTTTACACCCAAAGTGGTAGAAGAAACCCTAATTTTAGATGACGAGGATGATACTTTAGTAGAAGTAGAGGATGATGAAGATAGTGACATTATAGAATTTGAAGTAAATGAAGAACCACTTACAATTAATGGAATGCAATATTGGTGGCAAGAAGAAACTAACAATCTTTATCAAGTTGCAAGTGATGGCAATATGGAATATATGGGTCGTAAAACTATTGATGGGATTGATTTTGAAGCTTCCGAAATTTAATAATTTAATTAGTAATTTAATTAGTAATTTAATTAGTAATTAAATTAGTAATTTAATACTCTTTTTTTCTATTTAAAGATTTTAAATATATTTTTAATATATACTTAAGGCTATGGATGGTGATTTAGAAGAATTGGATTTTGATGCTTTATCAAACAGAAAAAATAAAAGTATAAGTAGTAATACTTATGGAAATATCGTTGGAGGAGGAAATTTAAAAAATAAAAGTGAAACTAAAGCCAAAGCTAAGACAAAAACTAAAAAAGCATCTCCCAAACCTATTAAAAATTTAGTGGGAAAGCAGGATTTGTTGATGGTGATATTAACTAAATTTTTTTGTAAATCTGAAAATATTGATAAAATTTTATCTATTTTATCGGGTAAATCAGATATATCTCTTCGGATTATAGATTGGTTTGTAACTAACTATGCTAAAAAGAATAATACCAGTTATAGTTTATCTTATTATGCGCAAACAAGTTCTGCTAATAATTTTTCTTCTAAAACTAAAGGTAGTCGTCGCAAAAGTAGGTCACCTTTAACTAAAAAAAATTCTATTAGCGGAGGAAGTAATACTTCATTCCCTATTTCAACAATACCTTTCAATAAAGCTAATACATCTCATGATATAGATTTGAATGTTAATTCTAATTCTAATGTAAATATAAATCAAGAAAGTAATGTGGAGGGTGAAAATAATAATGTATTAATAATTGGTGGAGGAAGTGATGTTAGTAGTAGTAGTTCAGTAACACCATCTAATTGCAACTATGCTAATTTTAATGATCAATTCATTGTATATTTGGATTATAAGTGTAAATTAAAAGCTTATTCTAAAAAAAGTTTTGATCCTTTTTGTCGCAGGGACCGTATTTCTTTTTATTATAATGAAACTGATTCTATTATTACTACTGTGGGGCAATTAAATTTTTTCAGATGGGCTATTGAAAACTATATTTTAGATTATATTCAAGAACATTTGGACCAAATTGAAGAAGATATGAATAATAATATTCGTAAAATATATTGTAAATCAAAGAAAAATAAAACTGTGGGTAGAGGAAAAAAAAAGACACAATTTGCGGATGGTATTAATACTACATCAAATACCAATACAAATAAATCTATTGAAATGAATACTTCTGGAGGAGGTAAAAATGTGAATTTTAGTAAATTATCAGGTACTGGTTATGTAAGTCCTATTAAAAGTGGAAAGGAATATTCTCCCCGTAAAAAAAGGAAGGAGTTATCTGAATCAGCCATTAAAAATATCAATAAACATCATCAAGCAGCCACTGTTTATTTTGATTAAAAATAAAATTAGACAATATTAATATTTATAGAATTATTAATTTTAATATATAAAACATTTAATAAATATTTTATTTTATAAGAATTTTATAATTATATAATTATATAATTATATAATTATACAATGAAAGATGAGTTAAAATCTATCACTTCTTGGAATCAAATATTTGATATTTATTCTCAACATAGTGGTATTGAATTATTTATTTTAATTATTAAAAGTCATTACAAATTTTTCACTTTATGGACATGCTTTCTATCTATTTTATATTTTTTTACCAAAAATTCTACTTTGTTAGAAATTATTTCTATTGCTTGGATTATAGTTTTATTAGGAGGATTCTATATTACCTATATACATCCTAAATATCTTAAGATTAAAGAACTTAATATTAAGATTGAATATCCTTTGCTTCGCCAAATAGACGTTCTTGTTCATGTATTACCTACATTATTTTTATGGTATTTTAATTATGATAATATTATTAAATTATTAAATCAAAATACAATTTTAAAAGTAAATCTTTTACTCATTATTTATTTATCAATAAATAATCCTTTTGAAATATATGACTTAGATAAAAATTTCCTATATATTATTATTTATATACTTGTATTTTTAATGTCAATCAATTACTTTATCTAAATCTATCATCTTAACTAAATCAATTATTTTAACAAAATATCTATATTTTCTATTTTATCAAATATAAAATAAAAAATATGAAAATATCACTTATTTTTATTATTGTTTTAGTATTCTTATTTTAATATAGTTGGTATATTTTATTTTTTATTTGCCAGTTTTCCTTTCTTTTTTCCTTTTTTTATTGTACTTGATATTTTATTTCTTTTATTACTTTTATTTGGTTTATTTGATTTATTTTTCCGCATTATATTCCTTTTACTTTTATTTTTTTTTGTTTTATATTTTCGACTTCCACCATTTTTAGTATTTTTAGTATGTTTTCTTCTTCTTTTACTCAAGCGATACTTCTCCTGATTATTAATATTTTTTTCAACATTTTCTTGGGGTAATCTTGATATTCCACTACCCAATTTTTTATTGTTTAGACTAGGTACTACAGTTCTTTTTTTCCCTTGTGCTACAATAGATGATGCCAATGCGTCTTGTAATTTTTTTTCTCGTTCTTGTTCTAGTTTTGCTAAATTATTCTTAGCATTATTAAATTCTTCTAAATTTGTATCTAATGTCGGTTTGTTAATTTCTGAAATAATTTCATTTATATTAGAAAAAAAAGAATAAGCTTTATTATCAGGAGAATCTGTACCACAAGATTTATCATAATCAGTAACGTTAGTCTTATCCGGTGTTAAAGAATAATAACACATTTTACGAATAATAACTAATAATGGATTATCAATATTTACCCCATAAGCTACAAAATTTTGTCTAATAAAAAGTTCAATATGATATGAAGTATATTTACCACAACCAAAATTTGATAAACTACCGTCTGGAGAACAAGGAAAATTATTACTTCCAATAAATAATGATAATAAAATTAAAAATATGATGGCTAATCCGAATATATCTTGACATTTTAATACTTTAAGAGAAGGTTGTGAGTCTTTTTTTTTGATTTTTGTACTAATGTAATCAAACCATTGTGGTGATATATAAAATGCTGTTCCTTTTACTGAACCAGAATGTTGTGATAAATTTAATAAAGAATGTCCGAAATCAATTAATTTAACAGTTATTCCTTCCGGCTTATTTATGGTAGTACTATCTATCATAATATTTTCAGGTTTTAAATCTAAATGAACATAATTTTTTTCATGAATACAATAAACCGATTTCAATATATTTATAAATAATAATATAAGTTGTTTCATGTCTTGTATTGGAAATGGGCTCAAACTTATATAATCAAATAAATCCATATTTCCCCCACTTTCCATAATAGCATAATAATCTATGACTTCATCTGATTTATTTTTTATAATACCAAATTCATAGATTTTAGGAACACCAAATGAGGTATTTGGATCATTACATCCGGAATTAAATTCATTTTGTAAATCAAACTCTAATTCTAGTTGTTTCAAACTTTCTTTATTTTGATTAATAAATGAAAAAATTTCCTTTCTCCCATTTATTTTATATATTTTTTTAGAACCTCCTGATACTGGATTAGGAACATAATCTATATTTAAAGTATCTGGTAAATGATATTGATAGTTTTTGATTAAATTTAAAGTATATTCATTTGTATCTGTATCTGTATTAAATTTAATTGTTCTTATTTTTGGAATAGTACTTGGTTCCATTATATATATAATCTAGAAAAATATATCTAACTAATTAAATTTTATTTAAAGTTGTAATTTGAATTAAATATTCTAATTTATAAATAAATGACACCTTTACCCACAGAATATATTGATTTTCAAAACATGGAACCAGAACTTCAAAATGAATTTGAAAAAATATTAAATAATCCTAACCCATCAGATTCAAATATGTCATCCTACTTTAAGGACTTATTAGTAATTCAAGCTTTATTGCTGAGTTATGCGATGTATGTTCAATTTAATCCTAAAATAGGTAATATTTGGTGGAGAAGAAATGATACCGGAGAAAAATCTCTTCAATTACAAAATTTATGGAATTTGATGAAACAACCTTTAAAATTAAAGGATCCAGTCGGAAGAGCATTTTGGCAATTAAAAAATTTGGATATGAATTGTATTGCGACTACTACTGGAGGATTTGCTCTATATAAAGCTATTAGTTGTTTTTTGAGTAAAAAATAAAAATTATATAAATAAATAAAAAATAAATAAAAATAAATAAATAAACTTATTTATTTATTTTTTTTTAACCATAATCTCCACACGCACAATCACTATCTTTATTTTTTTTTTTGTTGATGACACCCCGGGCAATTATCTATCATTCTAGTTTGATTATTCGATATCATAAAATAAGAAGGCCTTCTTTTTGAAGAATTATAATAATAATAATAATTATAATAATGATTATAAGCTATATTACTGCCAATACCTAATGAATAAATTACAGCAGAACCTAAAATACAGGATACTGTAAGTTTCTTACAAGGACAATTACTGTTTGAATTTAAAAACATAATTCTATAATTTTAAATAATAAATTTAAATTTAAAGTTTAATTCAATTTTATTAAAAATATTTATTTTTTCTCTTTGATTTCAAAGTTTTTTTATTTTTTCTCCCCCCTTTTTTTAATTTATTATTCCCTGATTTTCCTTTTTTCCTAACTCCTCGTTTATTTTTTATATTTTTCTTAGATTTCTTAGATTTTTTATATTTTTTTCTACGAATTCTACGGCGTCCTCCACCAATTAAACCTGTATGAGCGTGACCTTCAACTGAAGGAATTGATGGACAATTTCCTTCAGAAATAACCGCTAATGAATCTGGAATAACTGGTACTGGAGGAACTGTTAAACCTTCTACAGGTGCCATGGTGGGTAAATTCATTCCAGGAACTAAAGCATATTGATCTGGGCAAGACATTTTAATTAAGTATTATATATATAAATAAGATATTTTTTCATATCTAAAAAGTAAATTATAAAAGTAGATAAATTTCCAATCTGATTAATAATAAATAATAAATAAGTTTGTTTTTCATCTACCATTTTGGTAAAAGAATCTAAAATTGTATGTTGTAAAAGTTTTAAATTTGTAATTTTACTTATATCATCATAAGATAATAATAATTTGGGGTTAAATAAGGTATTATTTGGGGGTGTGGGTGGATTGGAATTTTCATCAGAATTAACAGATTTTTGTTGATACCTATGAAAACGATGCCATTGAATAATTAAATAACGATAGAAGTTTTTTAAATTAGAGACGTCTAAACTAAAAAAAATAGTGGCATAATAGGTATAAGATAATTTGTAAATTTCTAATTTTTTAAACAATTCAATTTGTTTGTATATATTTTCCCCCATAACTTCTTTTACATCTTTGTTACTTTTAACAGATTGTTTTTCAAATTCATCTAACTCTTTTTTAAAACTAATATTTAATTTAAACCCACGTGTTTTGAGACGATTCCATAATTCTTTAGTAGGAAGGGTAGTTAAACTGGATGACATTAAAAATTTATGAAATATGGATAATAGCTAATAATACTAAATAAATTAATTTTTCTAAAAAATCGTAACCGGATTAATTATCTATTTAATTAACAATTTAATTGCATTTTTATTCAGTATTATATATTATTAATTTTATTCAAATACAGTTGAAGTAATTTAACAATTTTTGGTTCTAGACTTAAAAATTTATTTTCGTGTTCCAAAGGAATTTGAAAATAAATAGCATGGAAAGAATCTAGACTTTCTCGGGCATAATCTCTGGCAGTATCATAATATAATTTTTTCTTATGTGGGTACTTTAATACTTTATGATAGTTATAAGCTAAAGCATCCAAATTTTCTAATAGATTTTGATAATTAGGAGGGCTATATTTTTTCCATTTTTTTAAGTCTAGAATAAATTTTCTCATTTCTTCTTCTTGATAAAGATCTTTATATAAGTCACTGAATTTTGTTTTGTATCTAGTATCTCTAAATTTATTTGGATACGTTTTATTTTTTGGTAGCACTAAATTAGAACCCATTTGTGAATTTAGTCTAGAACTAAATTTTTTTTTATTTTTGTAAATTTGATGTTCCCCATGATGTTCATTTTCATTTCCATTTCCATTATTAATATTATTTCCACCATTGATTATATCATCTTGTTTTAATTTATTTTTAGTTCCGATAGTTGTATCTATTTCTTGTTCTAGACTAGATTGAGTATAATAAAAATAACCTCCCATAGCTACTATAGTTAATATTAGCGCTATTAATAGATCTGTTTTTTGGTCTAGTTTCATCAATCTAATAAATAAAAAAAGGAGTAGAGATTTCCAAAGCCATTCTCCTTTTTGATTAATTCCTAAATTTTTCCAATAATTTTGACATTGTTCTAATAAATTTAACATCATTATATTTAATAATATTCTAGATTTTATTTTTCCAAGCTAACCCTTTCTTGATTTTTAACAAATAATTCAAGCATTTCTGATAAATTCCAACCTTTTGTCTCCGCAATTAATCTTATTAATTGGATATTTTGATGTTGGATAATTCTTGTTATAGTTTTATTTAAGTCAGAAGTTATTGGTATTGGTATTGTTTCTGTGTTATCAGAAACAGATAGAGCTTCCAATTCATCCATAGAATTACTTTCTTCTTGAGTAGTATCACTATCCATTTATTAAGCTGGTATATAATTATATGTAAAATTAAAGATACAGTATAATTCAAAAATTGATTTTAATCTTTGGTTTAAAATTTAAAATCAATTTTATTTTTAGTTAATTTAATATTTTATACTTAATTTAATAATAATAAAAATAATCTAATTTTTTTTTTTGATGCCTTTTATAAAAATAAAAAATAATACTCAAAAATATAATTACTAATGTAACTATTCCAATAATACTTACAATTCCTAAAGAGGAGTCATCATTTCCAGAATCTCCTCCACTACCACTACCACTACCTGTACCACCAGTACCACTACCACTATTATTTCCTGGTTGATATAAATTATCAGGAATATTAAAGATAGAACCACTATCACGACGGTCGGGTCCGCGTCCGCTACCACCACTTCCGCTACCATCACTTCCGCTTCCGCTTCCGCTTCCGCTACCTCCGCGTCCGCTACCACCGCTTCCGCTTCCACCGCTTCCGCTTCCGCTACCACCGCTTCCGCTACCACCGCTTCCGCTACCACCGCTTCCGCTACCACCGCTTCCGCTACCTGTATTAGAAGGAACAACTAAATTAATACTATTTGAAGGCCTTCCTGTACTACCATTACTATATTTAAAATTTCCACTATTTAAACAGCGATGAATTGTGGTATTCTGTTTTACCATTTGTAAATTATTACGAATATAGTTATAAATATTATTCATTGTTGGAACCCCTTTACCTTGGTCAGTTCTGTCATATAGGTTAGGTTTAGTAAAGACAGCAGAATTTTTAATAATAGAAAATATTTGGGCGGTTTGTATTTGGTTAGGTAAATACATATTTAGGAGACATCTAGTTAGAGCAACCATACCGGCTGCATGAGGCGATGAAAAACTACTACCAGAAATACTTTGATAACAATTATTTATAGAAGAATTTGTACTAGTACAATTTCCATGAGCTTTGGCAGTTTTAATAAAAACACCAGGTAAAGTAATATCAGGTTTGGAAACTTGGTCTTGAGGATGACCTTTCGAAGATGCGGGAGAGGCTATAAAATTATTATCAATCCAGGCCACAGCTAAGCATTTAGGGGTACAAGCAAAACTATTAAATGTTCCATATGCTTTACCATGACGGTCTTTACTTGCTCCTGAACCAGAAGGAAAAACATCACCACTATTACCTCCAGAAAAGATAACAGGTATATTATTATTATATAATGTATTTACTCCGGAATCACTTGAAGTATTAAAATTTTTACAAATAACTACTGGACTTCCGTTACCCAAATTTGGACCTTGACTTACATTAACTGCTACAATTGGTTGGGCAGGGTTACTTTGATTTATTTGTAAAATTTTACTATAGGCTCTCATTAATCTAGATTCTGAAAAACTAGCTTCTCCAATTCTATAACAACGGAAGGAAATTAGTTTAACATTAGGAGCTATACCAATAATACTATTTGTATTACGACCACTACCCCCGACCACACCAGCAACAGAAGTCCCATGAGTATTATATTGGTCCGCATCTTGACCATCTACTGAAAAACTGACAGGGTTAGTTGTACAATTATATTCCCCTTGAAATCGTTTTCTTCCATCCAAATCAAATTTAATATCCATGTGATCAGAATCGACACCAGTATCAATAATAGCAACACATACATTTTTTTGGGCTGCTAATAATTGGCTATCTATAGTTAAATTTTCTAAACAACGAGCGTGACTTTGATTAAAATAATTACAGCTAGAACCACAGACTATATTTTTGGTATGATCTAAATGGCATTCTAATTCTCGATTGTCATGTATTAATTTAATATTAGGATGTTGAGAAAGTTTTAATAAGACAGATGGAAGTGCTCTGAGGTGAATGACGCCAAATTCTAAAAAGTTTTCCAATACTTTAATTATATCAGGAAGATTAGGTATTTTAATTTTTTTAAGTATTTCTTCAAATTTAGCATTATCTAATACAATCATGGCTTCTACTTGTAATTTTTCATCCATTAATTTATCGACTACTAAGACTTTTTTAATAGTTTCTAAAAACTCATCCCCAAATATTTTAGCTTTGTCAAATGGTATTTTGTCTAAAAACTTTTTAAATTTATCTAAATTTATTTTTTTTTAAATATTTTTGGTAAATTCTGTTGATATTCTTTTCAGAAGAAGCAATTACTTTTTGTTTTATTAATTCCAGGTCTAGTTCATCATCTAAATTAATATTTAAATTAATTCCTAATTTATCAGCCAGGATAGACATTTATATAAACTTAGATTATTTTTTCAAATTTTTAGAATTTAAACTAATCTAAAACTGATATAAAATTAATCTGATATTATTATGAAATCAAAAAAAATTGAATCCAAAACACCGGTACTCAAAATATTAACAAAACATTACTAAACATTAATAAACATTATTAAACATTATTAAACCCAACATGAGTTTTAATTTTATTATAACAGTATTATGTCTTTCTTATATTTGGACTTTTAGTCTAATGTTAATACAGACATGGAATATGGATGAAAATAGTGCTAAACAAATATATTTTATTCCACTAACTAATACTAATTATAAGGTTAATTTTGATATAAATCAAAAACCTTTTTTTGAGTCATAAACTGGATGAACATTATTATAAAAAGTACTATCCAAATTATAACTTGTCTAATATACTTATTTATCCAAATATGAGCATGTTCCCACCTCACTATAATCTTTTTGGAAATAGAAAAGATAATGATTCATTCTGTTATATGAATGATCCTAATTTTGAACCAGAATTTGAGCCAGAATTTGAGCCAGAATTTGTATCAGGATTTGAATCCGGATTTGAATCTGATTTTACCAATCAAGAACATCCTAAATCTTCTTTTAAAAAAAAAGAGCAAATGTATGGAAATGTATTTCTAAAATCACCTATGATTTCAATAAATAGTTATTTATTAATGAATCAACATTTAGAAATTATTCAAAATATTGTTCATATATGTTGTTATTATCTATCTGTTATGATTTTAGGTTATTTTCAATTATTGGAATTCTTAATCAAAACTGCCTTGAATTATCCAAATAATATAGTGATGATGATAGGTTTATTTATCTCATTACAAGGAATTTATCATATTTTGAATATGGTCTTTTCAAATTTGGATAAAAATCAAAATATAGAAATAAAAAGTATTTAATCTAAGTTTTAATTTTATAAAATCTAATTAAATTTTAATTAAATTTATAAAATTTATAAAATTGAAATTTTTTATTTTGTTCCATTTACATTTAATAATATTATAATACACACTGTAATGTCATTAAATTTAAGAGAATTAATTAATCAAATTCCAACAGGATGGAAACCAATTTTATTGGAAATTGTGGGACAATATCCTGAATTAATTTCTAAAATTGAAACTACTATAAATGAAGAGAAAGAAGCTTTTGATGAATTATTAGAAATATTTCCACCAGATAATAATATCTTTGCTTCTTTTAGTTTATTTGAACCAGAAGAGACAAAAGTAATTTTACTGGGGCAAGATCCTTATCATGGTAAAGGTCAAGCAATGGGACTTTCTTTTTCAGTACCAGAAGGGATTAATCCACCACCATCTTTAAGAAATATATATAAAGAAGTATCTACTGATATAGAAGGTTTTACTACTCCTGAACATGGGAATTTAACATATTGGGGACAACAAGGGGTATTATTATTAAATACTGCTTTAACTGTTCGTCAAGGTTCAGCAGGAAGTCATGCTAAATTATGGAAAGATTTTACAGATCAAATCATAATTAGAGTAGCCTCGTTTTCACAACCTATGGTATATTTTCTGTGGGGAGGACATGCCAAAAGAAAAAAAGAGTTAATTCTTAAATCCAGTTCTAATAATAAAAAATCCAATCCTAAGCAGGAAGCTAATTTAATATTAGAATCTAATCATCCTTCACCATTAAGCGCTAATCGAGGAGGTTGGTATGGTTGTAAGCATTTTTCACAGTGTAATCAATATTTACAACAAAATAATATTGTACCTATTGATTGGCAAAATTAAATTTATAAAATTTATAAAAATTTATAAAATTTATAAAATTTATAAAATTTATAAAATTTATAAAATTTATAAAAATTTATTAACAACAAGAGGAAGTAGAAGTACTATCTGTTTGAAATGGTAATCCTTTTCCACATCCTTCAAAAATCCCATAATGATTTTCGAAATTTCCAATAAATTCAAAATGAGGTGCAAATCTGGAATGATATAACATATTCCATGTGTTTCCACAAACACAGAAGATTTTATTAGTAAATATTCTATGATGTTCATCTAAATCCCAATAAGAGGGGTGATTATTAATAGTACCTTTGTAGATAACTGCTTGTCCGTAATCTTCACAATCTGGTTCTAATAATGCTGGTAATTTAAATAATCTATAAGTAGCAGAATAAAATTTAATATTTCCTACTTTTTTTTCTAATTCTGAATTTTTAATTGTGATCGGAGAACTTTTAACTAATCTGGGGTCAGTAAAACCACATTTTTTGGCTAGATGAATAAAGTCATTCCAATAGAGGGCACCTGATAAACATTCTCCCCAGAGAACACTATCTTTTTTTAATGAATTTGGAATTCTTTGTGAAGAATAAACATCACTAAAATAGAATTCACCTCCAGTTTTTAATAAATTATAAACTTGTTGAAATACCGCTTCTTTATTTGGACTTAAATTAACTACACAATTAGAAACAATTATATCATAGGAACTGGGGGCTAATTCTAGTTGTTCTAATAATTCAATATATCCTTTTCTAAATTCAACATTAGATTGAGAATACTTATTTTTCTGTTGATGATAAGTAATATATTTATTAGCTTTATTTAATTGTTCGTCTGTCATATCAACACCTAATACTCGTCCATTTTCTCCTACAAATTGTGATAGTAAATAGACATCTCGACCGGTACCACAACCAAGATCAATAATTCGTGTATTTGATAAACAATCTGGGATTACCAGACCACAACCATAATAACTTTCCATTATATCAGTATGAATATTTTTAAAGGCTTCTAAAATATGTTTGGGGTATTTAATTATAGTACAACAGGCATTGGTTTTTAGGTCAGATGATTTTTGTAAAACTTTTCCATAATAATCTCGTGTATCTTTTAATATTTTTTCTGTATGTTCCGACATTTTATTTTTTAGATATATTATGTTATATTTAATTTAATGAAATTATTTTTTTAAATTAAAATATTATTAAAAATATTAGTAAAAATATTAAAAAGTATATATTATTATTATTATTAAACAATTAAATGGAAGTAGGATTTATAGCATTAGGGACGATGGGTTATCCAATTGCTAAAAATATAGGTAAAAAATATAAATTATATGTTTGGGATGAAAGAAATCATATTTCGAAAAAACATAGTAATGAGACTGGTTCTATCAATTGTACAAATATTAATGAATTAGTAGAAAAATCAGATATAATTTTTACTTGTTTGCCATCTTCAAATGAAGTACTTGAGATAACAAATAATTTTAAAAAAAGCAATAAACTAAAATACTTAATAGATTGTACATCCGGAGATCCTGAAGTTACCTTAAAAATTGGTAAAAATCTTATAGAAAAGAATATTTATATGTTAGATGCTCCAGTAAGTGGTGGTGTTATTAAAGCAGAAAAAGGAAATTTATGTTGTATGGTTGGAGGAAAGAAGGAATACTATTTATGGGCTAAAAGTATATTTGATACTTTTTCAATATCAAATTATGTCGGTGATTTGGGAAGCGGTCATACTCTAAAAGCAGTTAATAATATATTAAATGTTAGTCATTTGTGTATGGCTATGGAGGCAATTAATTCATTAAAAAAATATAATATAAATCATGAAACAGCAATAGAAACTATTAATTCTTCTTCTGGTAGATGTTTGATGACAATGGAGCGAATTCCAAATCATATTCTTACACAAAAATATAATTATGGATTTAAATTAGGTTTAATGAAGAAAGACGTATCTATCGGTATTCAAATAATTGGTAAGAAAAATAAAATGTTTAATAATATAGAAGAAATAATGAAAAATGGTGTTGAAAATTTAGGATTTGATGCTGATTATACTGAAATAAGTAAATTATTTTGATACCTTTAATTATAAAATTTTATTGGTAAAATGAAATTAGGTGAATTACAAGTGAAACAGGATTTAAATTCTAAGGTACCATCTTTAGTATTAATATTAAAAATAGATATATCATCTGAATCTTGATTAGCTACATATAATTTAGTTCCATCTAAACTAAAATTAAAATGGCGAGGAGTTTTTCCATGACAAGAATAAATTTTTACTCATTTTAATTTATTATTACCTTTGTTATCAGTACCTTTGTTATCATTACCTTTGTTATCATTATTAATATTATTAATTTTAAAAACACTTATACTATTGTGACCTCTATTGGAAGCGAAAATAAAATTTTGATTTGGATGAATCATAATATTACTGGATGTATTATAATCTAAATAATTTAGAGGTAATGTAGAAATATTTTGAATTAGATTTATAGTAGGTAATGAATTCTTACTATTCATAGTATCTTTATCTAATTTTAAATAAAATACTGATATACTTGAACGAATTTCATTTATCACATATAAAAAATCTTCTTTAATTCTTAAATATCTAGGACCATTATTTTTATCTATTTGATAATCTCCTATTAATTTTATAGGTTGGTTTATTAAATTTGGTTGGTAAGAAAAGAAATGAATTTGATCAATACCTAAATCTGGAACTAATAACATATTATTCCAAAATACAGCAGAATGAAAATGAGGTTCGGATTGTCTATTAGCTAGATGCTGTTCCATATTTTGAGCTATATGTTTTTGTTTAGATACATAAATATATCGTGGTTCTTCTAATATTCCTTCTCTTAGTGTATGTAAGCTTATAGTAGAATCCCAATAATTTATATTAATTATGTTTTCTAAATTTGAATCAAAAATTAAATAACACGATGATTTACCTCCAGAACTAACAGAATTTACTTCTTTTAATTCTATTTCCTTTGTATCTTTATTTTTATTTAGAGAAAAAGTACCAATTCTTCCATCTTTTATACTTTCATAGCACATGTATATAAAATTTAATTTAGGATGCTGTAATATAAACGCAGGATTAACATTTTGATCTAATATATATTTTTTATCATTTAAAGTAATACCATACTCACTTTCAGTACCTTTAGGTTGATGGGCTAAAATTTTAAAATTATTATAAGACGAAATGAGTAAATCTTTTCCCATTTATAATATAAATATATTTTATTTGTAAATATATTTATATTTATATTTATACTTATACTAATATTTATACGTATATTTATACTTATATTTCATATCATTCTTTTAGGGGCTATAGTAACCAAAACTAAATAAAGCTGCAGAAATTAATCCAGTAGCTGGCAAAGTAATAACCCAACTTAATACAATACCTTTTAAAAAATAATATCATTTAATAATGAGTATTTATTATTTAATAATAATTATTAAATAATAAATTACAAATTACAAAGTCTCTTCTATTTTAGCATATAATTCCTCTATGGTTCCTAAATTATATATTTTTGTAAAAAACCATTCATCCGGTATTTGTGTTACTTCTTTTTGGGATAAATGTACATTTATTTTTTTAATATAATTT
>MDTB01119076.1_pt1 | contig 15146 bp, 22 predicted proteins | sample 811161 | NCBI WGS metagenome assembly MDTB01 (sample SAMN05326650, study PRJNA326480) | marine metagenome | isolation source: seawater | place: Mediterranean Sea | collected 2009 | reverse complement strand
TAGTCTTTTTCATGTCTAATAAAATATTAGGGTCTGGAAGGACGTTTTTAATTGATGGGTTTAAAAAAGAACTAATTTCTTCTTTCTTTATATTTCTAATTGATAAAAGTTTTGAAGTTATTTCATCTAAGGAAAAATTTTCTTTTATGAATATAATATCTTGTTCGTTATATTTTCTTAAAATCCAATTTTTTCCACTTATAGATCGTGAAGTCATTTATTATAAATATTTGTTACTAATTTTGCTAAATTTTGACTTTTATGAAGAACCAAAGTATTGACTGCATATTTATTGCCTAAATCTTTTACTCCATGAGCCAAGTCTCCTGATGTAACACCAGTTGCACAAAATATCACATCACCTTTCACCATATCTTCAATATTATACTTTTTACTGAAATCTGTTATTCCAAGTTTTTTTGCTCTATCTTTTTCGTTATTATCTAAAACTAAACGTCCTTGAATTTGCCCTCCATAGCAAGATAAAGCAGCTGCTACCACAACACCCTCCGGCGCACCCCCGGTACCATAATAGATATCGTTAATTGGATCTTTACCAATAACACTTAAAGCTCCAGCTATATCACCGTCAGTAATGAAATTTATTTTGACCTTTAATTTATTTAATACTTCAACTATGAAATCATGTCTTGGTCTTTTTAATAAGCATGCTTTTAATTCGGAAATTCTTTTATTTTTAGCTTTAGCTAATAGCTTAATGTTTTCCTCTACTCCGTTGTCTAGGTCCATTATATTTTTAGGTAAATCAGATCCAATAACAATTTTTTCCATATAGGTATCTGGCGCAGATAATAGTCCCCCTTGTTCAGAAATTGTAAGTACAGAAAAAGCATTTGGTTCACCATTTGCTGTAAATTTAGTTCCTTCCAGTGGATCGACTGCTATATCAAATTTAGGTCCATTAAGAGTACCGAGCTTTTCACCAATGTATAACATTGGAGCTTCATCCATTTCTCCTTCACCAATTACTACCCTTCCTTCCATGTCAATTTTATTTAGTTCTTTTCTCATTGGATCAACAGCACCTTTGTCAGCAGCAATCTTATCTTTTTTACCTATAAATTTTGATGCACCTATTGCAGCTTTTTCAGTAACTCTTATGAATGAATCTAGAAACTTTTTATCAATTGACATTAGCTTTCATCAATTCTAATTAGTTTTGGTTTTCTTCTCACGAAACTATTTTTTGAAACCTCATTTAAAATTTTAATTAAAGATCTATTATTAGATTTATGAGTAATTATAATAATAGATGAAGACTGTTTATTTTTGTTTGGATTCTGTACTAATCTTTTTATGGAAACTTTATTCTTAGAAAAAATATTAGTAATTTTCGACAAAACACCAGGTTTATCTAAAACCTCAAATCTTAAATAAGATGAAAATGATCGATCAGAAATATCACCAAATCTTAATTTTTTTCTTTCCTTTGAGGAAACAGAAAAAGGAAATTTTACATTACCTCTAAGTATAGAAGAAATATCAGAAACTAAAGCTGATGTTGTTGCTGCAGCTCCAGCACCTTCGCCTTGTATTGTGCTTTTCCCAACAGGTTTTCCATCTACTATAACAGCATTCAAGACTCCATCTATACTTGCAACATATGAGTCTTTTTTAATAAAAGTAGGATGTACCCTTTGATAAATCTTATTATCTACTAAATCAGCAAAACCCAATAATTTTATCTTATAACCTAATTTATTAGCGTTATCTATGTCGGTTTTATCAATGTGTTTTATTCCCTCAACGTAAACATTGTTATTCAAAAAAGAATTAAAGCAAAGTGATGATAAAATTTTTAATTTAGCAGAGACGTCTTCACCATTTAAGTCTGAAATAGGATTAGTTTCAGCATAACCTAATTTTTTTGCATCAAGTAAAACCTCATTAAAATTTTTGTTAAATTTATCCATAGATGAGAGAATATAATTAGATGTTCCATTAAAAATGCCGTAAATTTTTGATATCTTATTCGCAATTAAACCCTCTTTCAGTGATCGTATTATTGGAACTCCACCACAAACAGATGCTTCAAATTCCAAATTGACTTTATTTTTTTCTGCAATTTCAGCTAGTTGATTGCCGTATTTTGAAATTAGAGCTTTATTGGCTGTGACCACATGTTTTTTATTTTTTAGAGCATTGAAAACTAATTTCTTTGCAGGTCCCTCAGCTCCTCCAATCAATTCAATAATCAAGTCCACTTCTTTAAGTTTTGTTGAATCAAGATAGTTTTTAAGCCATTGATCTTTTTTAAATCTAATATTCCTATTTTTATTTTTATTTTTTGCAGAAATATATTTAATTATAGGTAAACAATTATTTTTCTTAGTTAAAATCTTTTTATTCTTATTAAGATAGTTAAACAAATAACTCCCAATATTACCTAATCCTATTATTGCAATATTTAATTTTTTCATATTAAAATTATTGACGTGTAGTCATATTAGGAAAATCCTTATTTTTACTTTCTTTAAGCAAATATTTAGATATTTCTTCAATACTACATTTTTCTATTTTCGTACAAACATCAACTAAATTATTTTGCTCTTTATTCACATTGTTTTGTATCACGCTTACTTTCTTAGGTTGTATTTTTTCTTTTTTGATATTTTTTAAATTTTTTTCTTTTTCGTCAATTGCGCGTTTGGCTATTTTATTTTCTTTCTTTTTATTTTTAATCTCTTGTTTAATCTTAGTAATTTCTTCATTTGACAAAGTCTTAAGTTTTTTATTAGGTTTTTCTTTTTTGAATATATTTATTTCTCTTTTATTAAGCTGATTATTTTTTAAGTTTAATTCAACCAAATTTATTTCCTTATTTTTCTCTCTATCAATAACTTTTACTTCAATAGATAAATTTTCTTCAAAATATTTTTCTGCTTCAGCTTTATTTATGCAAATATGATCACCACAAATTAAAACTGTTTTGGTTTTACTACAATTAGATACTAGAATGATTAAAATTGATAAAAAAATAAATCTCATTTATAGTCCTAATTTTTCTGAAAATTTAAACATAAGGTTCATATTCTGAATTGCTTGACCAGACGCACCTTTGACCAAATTATCTAATGAAGACATAATAATGAATTTATTTTTAACTCTTGTTGAGCAAATAGAAATTTCACAATTATTCGTATTTAAAACATTACCTGATCCAAGCGAAGAATTTAATTTTAAAATTTTAACGAATTTCGATTTTTTGTAATAATTGACTAAAGCATTTCTCAAGTCTTTTCCGGATTTTCCTGGTTTCGAGTAAACGTAAATTGAAGTTAATATTCCTCTAAAAGTAGGTAATAAATGTGGGATAAAGGAATAATTTATTTTTCTTTTAGTAAGTTTTAATAACTGTTGGTCAATTTCACAAATATGCCTATGGTGTTTGATACCATATGCATACGTTGAAGAATATAAATTTTTATGTATAAATTTTTTTTCTAAATTTTTACCGGCACCAGAAAAGCCTGATTTAGAGTCAATTGTAATATCACTAATCTTTATCAAATTTTTTTGAATAATAGGTATTAAGGGAATTTGTATTGAAGTTGGATAGCAGCCTGGATTAGAAATAATTCTATATTTATTAATTTTTTTTTCATTCAATTCTGGAATTGAATAAAGGCTTTCTTTTATGAGTGTTCTTGCTTTATGTTTAATTTTATAGTTTTTCTCATAAATTTTAAAATTCGTGATTCTAAAATCTGCTGACAAATCAATAAATTTCAATTTTTTATTTTTTGAAAATATTTTAGATATTATTTTTTGTGCTTCTCCATTAGGTAATGATAAAAAAACTAGATCTAATTTAGACCATTTAATATCGTTAACAGAAGAGATTTTTGGTAATTTTTTTTTTATTCTTTTATCAAAATAGTCAATTTTTCTACCTAAGTTTTTTGTGGCACATAAATTTACAATCTTAATCTTTGGGTGTTTTGATAACATCAATACTAGATCTAGACCAGTGTATCCAGTTGCACCAATTACAGCAGTATTAATTTTTTTTTCCATAGATATAAAACCTATATCATTGTCTTTATTAATAGTTAAATCTAAATGATTATCTTTTAGAGAATTGAAAGCTTCTTCTAGCTTTTCTATGACCGTATTTTTTACGTTCAACAACTCTAGAGTCTCTGGTGGTGAGTTTATCTTTTTTCAAATTTTTTTTTAAATTTTCATCGTGAGAAATCAATGCTTTTGAAATACCTAAAATAATTGCGCCAGCTTGGCCAGATAATCCACCACCTTTAACAGAGCATCTAACATCATAATTTGATGCAACTTCCGAGATTTCTAAAGGTCTAGTAACAATTATTTGATGCACAGGTCTTTTAAAATAATCATTCATTTTCATTCCGTTAACATGAATAATACCAGAACCTTTCTTAACCCAAACTTTTGCAATAGATCTTTTTCTTCTTCCAGTAGCATACTTACTATCTTTAAAATCTAACTTTATTTTCTTAGCTTTTTCTGAAATCTGATTAGTACTTTCCATTATCTAACTATATTTTTTTTATTTAATTTTTCAAATTCAATTAATTTTGGTTTTTGAATTTCGTGTGGATGTTTTTCACCATTATAAATCTTTAATTTTGTTAATTGTTTTTTAGCTAAAGGACCACCGGGTAGCATTCTTTTAACTGCTAATTTCAGTATTTGTTGTGTATTATTTTTTTCTTTAAGCTGTAAAGGTGTAGTTTCTTTAATTCCACCTGGATGGCCGGTGTGTTTATAATATTTCTTATTAGAGAATTTTTTTCCTGAAAATTTTATTTTGTCAATATTTGTTACAACTACAAAATCTCCATTATCCATATGAGGGTTATATGTTGATTTATTTTTACCCCTTAGTACTCTTGAAATGTACGCTGCAAGTCTTCCAACTGTAACATTTTGAGCATTAATTATATACCAATCTTTTTTAATATCTTTTTTTTTAATAAAAGGTGTCATGATAATGGGCGATAAATACAAAGAATGTGTATTAAAGTCAATTTATTTAGCCCCTAAATAATATAGATTTAACGTGCTAAATATTAATAACACACCTGTGATTTGATGCATAGAGGCCAAATAGATATTGAGACCACTCACTAGTGTAAAAATTCCTAAAATTACTTGAATAGATAAAATAAATAATAGAATTATAAGAGGGTAATATAATTTTAGAATTTTATTTTTGTAAATATAAATTGTCAAGAATATAGCATACAAAACTATTAAGTATCCTAAGTTACGATGATAAAATTGGACCAATGAATGACTGTCAAAATCAATTAGTATACGCCAGCTATTGAAAATTAAATCATTAGGGTAATATTTTTCACCCATCAATGGCCATGTTTGGTAAATTCTACCAGCATCGAGACCGGAAACAAAAGCTCCAACAATTATTTGTGTAAAAATTATAAAAATCAAAAAAAGAAATGGTAAATTATTTTTTGTAAATTTAAAAAAAATTATATTTTTTTTTGAATTTATATTCCTTATTAACCAAAAAATTGAAGAAATAATAATAATTGCCGTAGTCAAGTGAACTGATAGTCTGTAATGACTTACTGTAACGTCATTGACTAAACCACTCTTAACCATAAACCAACCAATTATACCTTGCAAAACAATTAAAATAAAAATGAACCAACAATAATTTAAATATTTCTTATTTATTTTATTAGAAAAGTAAAAAAAAATTAATGGTATTAGAAAAAAAAGTCCTATAATTCTTGCTAAAATTCTATGGACATACTCCCAGTAAAAAATAATTTTAAATTCATCTAGACTCATATTAAAATTTAATAATTGATACTGGGGAATAAGTTTATATGAATTAAAATAAGCGATCCAATCTTCATTACTCAAAGGTGGTAAAACTCCTTCAAACAATTCCCATTCAGTGATAGATAAACCAGAATTAGTTAGTCTGGTTAATCCGCCAATTATTATTATCAAGAAAACGAGAGCAAGAGAGATATTTAGCCATTGAATAAATAATTTGTTTATTTTTTTCTCGTTAAGAGACATAATTTATATTATATACTTATTTAAACATCTTATATTTTTAAAATTGTCGCTATGAAGAACAAAAAAATACTTAAAATTAGAAAAAAATTAGACAAATTAGATGATACGCTGCTAAATATTGTTAAGAAAAGAACAGTTCTAGTAAATGAAGTTTTAAAAAATAAGAAGTTTAAAAAAGACATAATTGATAACAAAAGAATAAAAGTAATCTTAAAAAATATTGCAATAAAATCTAAAAAAAAAATATTGATCCTAGAATAACCAATAAAATATGGAAAAATATGATTAGAGCTTTTATTGATTACGAATACAGAAATTTTAATAAAAAATAATTACTTGCTGTGTGGTGGAAGTTTCTTTTCGATAAAAAACTCGTGTTTTCTCGTATTAGGATTATATTTCTTTAATTTGAGTTTATCTTTAGCTTTTTCTCCCTTTGTAGGCTTTTTAGCATAGTATATGAACTTACTATCTGGATTACTCTCTGGAACCATTCGTACTTTAAGATGAGTTTTTTTTGCCATTGTATTTTAATTTTTTGATCTTTTCTAAAATTTTTTTACTTCTATTTTTAAAATTATGTTTTAAAAAAGTTATCTTTAAACCATGATCATTAGTATCGTCAAGTTTATTAGTGTTTGAATTTAGCAAGTTTTTGACACCATTTATTGTCATTCCATTATTTTTTAATAAAAACTTAACCATCTTAACAGTTTCTACTTGCTCTGAAGAATAATATCTCCGATTATTAATTCTCTTAGGTCTGATTTGTTTAAATTGTTTCTCCCAATATCTCAACACATGGTTCGATATCTTTGCACCATTACTACTATCTAAATTTAAAATTTCAGTTAGTTTAGAAATATTAATTAACTTTTTCATTCAGTTTCTATCAATTTCAATAAAAAATTTGAAGCTTTAAAAGACACTTGCTTTCTAGGCTTAATAATAAAATTTTCTCCGGTTTTTGGATTTCTACCCATTCGTTGATTTTTATTGATGAGTTTAAAAGAACCAAAATTTTTATATTTAAGCCCGCCATCTTTTATTTGATGAATTAAAATATTCGTCAAATCGTTAATTATTTTTTTTGAATAAATGTTAGAGTATCCGGTTTTGATACTTAAATCTTTAGCAATATCCTTTTTAGTATAATTAATCTTTTTCACTTTTAATATAATTAAGATTATTTTTTATTTCTTGCATCAAATTACCTTTTACTATTTTATAGCATAAATCTATAGAATAATAAAAACCAATACCATCAGTGCCTCCATGGCTTTTAACTACTGGCCCGTTTAATCCTAAAAATATTGCACCGTTATATTTTCTTGGATCTAATTTTTCTTTAAATTTTTTTAAAGAGAAATAAGAAAAAATTAGAGAAATTTTAGAAAAAAAATTCTCTGTTAAATACCTTTTTAAATTTGTGGTTATGAATTTTGCAGTACCTTCAGCAGTTTTTAACGCTATGTTTCCTGTAAATCCATCAGTTATTATTACATTAGAATCTCCGTTCATCAAATTATTCCCTTCTATATAACCATTAAATATAAAATTATTTTCTGAACTTAAATCTTTTAATTTTTTGAAAGCATCTTTAAGTATATCAGTACCTTTTATTTCTTCAGATCCTATATTCAACAGTGCAACCTTGGGTGTTTCATCTGGACTTAGTGATTTTGATAAAGCAGATCCTAATTCAGCGAAATCAATTAAATTTTTAGAATCACATTCAATATTTGCCCCAAGGTCTAAAACAATACTAAGACCTTTTTTATTAGGCCATAGCCCTGCTAATGCTGGTTTGTTAATATTTTTCATCATTTTCAAAATCATCTTTGATATAACTAATAAGACTCCTGTATTTCCAGCAGATAAACTAATATCTGAATCTCCATCAATTTGAGATCTAATTGATTTCCACATACTTGTATCTTTTGAACTCTTAATAGCTGTTAGTGGCGTATCATCATCTGATACAACAGAGTTCGTATTGGTAATTTTTATTAAATTTGATTGAATTTTTTTTTCTTTTAAAATTTTTTCTATTTCGATTTCATTACCAAATAAATTCAAAATAAAATCATTATTTTTTGCGTTTTTTTCAATAAAAATTTTGACACCTTCAATAGTTTTATTTGGCGAAGAATCTCCACCCATTGCATCAATTGCAATATTAATTTTTTTATTCATCAATGAAACTAAATATCTAAAATCTTTTTGCCGTTATAATAACCAGATTTTAAATCAATGTGATGAGATAGTTTGTATTCACCACTTTTTTTATCTTCAACTATATTCACAGCAGATAATTTATGATGAGATCTTCTCATTTTCTTTTTTGATATCGAAGTTTTTCTTTTAGGTACAGCCATATTATATATCGTAGTTTTTAAGATCTTTTAACATATTATCTAATGACAATTCAAAGCAAAAATTAAAAAAATTTCTGAAATATTCAATAAAATCATCAAAAGTAGAGCTTTTAATATCATCTAATTTTGGGAAATATTTTATCACAAGCATCTTATTAATTTGAAATATTTTTGTTTTGTCAAAATCTTTATCTAATTTAAGAAGTATATCATAAAGAATTTTATTTAAATCTTTCATCTTTTTATTTACAGTCACATCACCTAAACCAGACTCTCTCAAATTAAATTCAATATTATCGAAAACTCCGTCATATAAAGTTTGATCAAATTTTCTCCCCTTTTTTTTAAATATAAACATTAAAATAGAAAAATGAAAAAACATAAGGTGTATACGTGTTTCAAAATTATCATCGAGCTTAAGTTTTTGATAAAAAAAGATATTTCTAGATAATTTCAGCAATATATTATACAAATCTTGTGAATGTTTTTTTTGGCTAAACATAGAAAATATCTTTTTTTTATATTATTAATCTTTTTTCTTACTGGCTGTCAAATCCAAGAACAAGTAAATAATCACGGTATCTTATTTTTAGAAAACAGGTCAAAAAAGCTTATAGTTAATAAATCTAATATTAATGATGTTTTACAAATAATGGGCAGTCCTCAAATAACTTCAATATCTAACAAAAAAACATGGTTTTATATCGAAAGAACTTTATCAAAGGGTAAATTTCATAAATTAGGCCAAAATGTCCTAAAAAAAAATAATGTTTTGGTTTTAGAATTTAATAAGTTTGGTATTCTTGAAAATAAAATTCTATTAGATAAAGAAGATAGAAAAAAATTAGCCTTTTCAAAAAATATAACAACAAACGAGATTACTCAAAAAAGTTTCATTGAGAAATTTTTATCTAGCGTAAGAGAAAAAATGTATAGTAACAGATAATAAATCTAGTGCGCAATTACTGCTAAGAGTAGAAGTGCAACAATATTTGTAATTTTAATCATTGGATTAATTGCTGGGCCTGCTGTATCTTTATACGGATCACCCACCGTGTCACCTGTAACTGCCGACTTATGTGCCTCTGAACCTTTACCACCAAAGTTTCCATCTTCTATATATTTTTTAGCATTATCCCATGCTCCACCTCCAGCAGTCATTGATACTGCAACGAATAAACCCGTAATAATTACTCCTAGGAGCATTGCGCCTAAAGAAGATAATGCTGCTTCCATTCCACCTATTTGTAAAATTATAAAGTAAAGAACTACAGGAGATAAAACTGGTAATAAAGATGGGATTATCATTTCTTTTATTGCAGCTTTTGTCAACAAATCAACTAATCTACCATAATCAGGTTTTCTTTTACCTTTCATTATTCCTGGTATCTTTTTAAATTGCCTTCTTACTTCAACTACAACTGCTCCACCTGCTCTTCCAACTGCCTGCATACCCATTGAGCCAAATAGATAAGGCAACATTCCACCTATTAATAATCCAGCGACAACAAATGGATTTGATAAATCAAAAGTTACAGTAACTCCCTCTAGGGCAGATCCACTAACTGTAGAAAAATATTTAATATCTTCAGTGTACGCTGCAAATAAAACTAATGCGCCTAAACCTGCAGAACCAATGGCATAACCTTTTGTGACAGCCTTAGTTGTGTTTCCTACGGCATCTAATGCATCTGTAGTTTTTCTTACGCTTTTAGGAAGTTTTGACATTTCAGCTATTCCTCCTGCGTTATCTGTTACCGGGCCATAGGCATCTAATGCAACTACCATTCCTGTAAGAGCTAACATAGCTGTAACAGCTATTGCAATACCATAAAGACCAGCTAGTTCATTAGTAAATAAAATTCCAGCCACAATAATTAAAGCTGGAACAGCTGTAGCCTCCATTGAAATTGCTAAACCTTGTATTACATTAGTTCCGTGACCTGTTGTTGAGGATTGTGCAACAGTTTTTACAGGTCGATAATTAGTTCCAGTATAATATTCAGTTATCCATATTAATAATCCAGTAATAATAAATCCAACGACACCACACATGTATAAATCCATTCCATTGAATGATTTATTGTCATTCGTGTATATATTTTCAAGACCAACGATTGAGTTAGTTACAGGATATAAAATTAAAAGAGAAGTAATCGCAGTAACAATAAAACCTTTGTATAAAGCTCCCATTATATTTTTACTTTTACCGAGTTTTACAAACCAGGTACCAATTATTGATGTTATTATACATGCTCCACCAATTGCTAATGGGTAGATCATGAGGTTATAATCAGATGGAAAGAAAATCGAGGATAAAACCATTGTAGCTACGATTGTAACTGCATAAGTTTCAAATAAGTCAGCTGCCATACCCGCACAATCACCAACGTTGTCACCTACATTGTCAGCAATAACTGCAGGATTTCTCGGGTCATCTTCAGGGATACCTGCTTCAACTTTTCCAACAAGATCTGCCCCAACATCTGCACCTTTTGTAAAAATTCCTCCACCAAGTCTAGCAAATATTGAGATTAAAGAAGCACCAAAACCTAAAGCAACTAAAGCGTTAATAATTTCTCTATTATCTACATTTAAATTTATTAAAATTATATAATAGAATGTAATAGCTAATAGGGCTAATCCAGCTACAAGCAAACCAGTTATTGCACCAGACTTAAATGCTATTGTTAAACCTGATTGAAGACTATGTCTTGCGGCTTCAGCTGTTCGTACATTGGCCTTAACAGAAATAAGCATACCAATGTATCCTGCCACCCCGGATAAAAAAGCTCCTATAAAATACCCTATACCCACAAGAAAACTAAAAAAATAAGTAACGATTGCTAAAACAATTACTCCAACAACAGCAATAGTTTTGTATTGTCTATTTAAGTAAGCTTTTGCTCCAATCTGAATTGCTTCCGCAATTTCTTGCATCCTTGAATTACCGGCACTAGAAGAGATTATTTGTCCAGAAAGTAGATAACTATAGGCAACGGCCAAAACGCCAATAAAAGAAATTAAGTAAAGTAATTCTAAATAATTTGTCATGATTTAAAGCGCATAATTGCCAAATTAATTTAAAAAACGCAAGCTAAACTTAAGAAAAAAAACTGTTTTTACTCATCTTTTCGCAATTCTTTAGATATTTTATCCAAAATAGCGTTTAAATAACCTATTTGAATTTTTTCTAAAAAATGTTCGGAAGCAAGTAAATATTCATTAATTATAACTTTTTTCGGCGTGTTGTGCTTAAATATAAGTTCAAAAATCGCAGCAAATAAGATAATTTTTAATAATTTGTCTGTTTTGCTTAAATCAATATCATTCGCTAAAAAAGAATTTATTTTTTCTTCGATCAGAATAGATCGTTCTAGGGTTCCAGTTACCACATCTTTGATAAATTTTTTATACTGGCTTTTTGGGTAGTCAATAGTAGAATCAGGATTCATCAGAGCATTATAAAGTTTCTGAATTATTTTAATACGAGGAGTTGAGTTTTTAGATTTTTTTAGGTCCATTTTCTAAAATAGACATGACTGCTATTGCAGCCTCTGACCCTTTATTTGGTTTTTTGCTATTAATATTTTTGCATCTTTGAAGAGCTTGTCTGATATTATAAGCAGTAATTATTCCATTTCCAATTGGTTTATTAAAAGTAATTGAAATATTTAAAATTGAGTTAAAAGTTGAAGAACAGATCAAGTCAAAATGTGGCGTCTGGCCCTTAATTACGCAACCTAAAGCTATGAATCCATTAAAACTTTTTATATTTTTTTTTATGGCTATTGGAATTTCATAAATACCCGGAACATTAAAAATGCTTAGTTTGATCTTTTTTTTTAGCAATTCTCTTTTTGCACCTAAAACTAATTTTTTAGATATTTCTTTGTAGTAGTTTGCATTGACTATCAAAATTTTTTTCATTTAATAATAATTTGTTTTTTAATCTTTAAACCAAAACCTTCAAGTCCGATTATCTTTTTTTTACTTCTAGAAATTAATATCATATTTTTAACATTAAGATCTTTGATAATCTGTGCACCTATACCATAGTACCTCAAAGTATTTATATTACTTTCTCTAGAAATATTGTTTTTATTATTTATAATCAACAATAAAAAATTCTTATATCTTGACATTATATTTAAAGATTTTTTAACTTTACTATTATCTAAAATATTTTTATTTTTAATCTTATTAGAGAGAACTCTAATTGGTATTGATTTTTTTTTATTAAATTTACCTTTTGCTACGACAAAATTTACATTATTTTCCAACTTATTTTTATATACATGTATATTCACTTTACCGATTTTTTTTATAATTGACGATTTCGAATTAAACCTATTAACTAATTTTTCATATTTTAAGCGGTAAGAAATCAAATCCTCGATTGATGCTAATTTTATCTTATGTTTTTTTGAGAATTTAAAAAGATCATTTAATCTTGCCATTCGTCCGTCTTCATTCATCACTTCGCAGATCACTGAGCTTGGATTTAATTTTGATAATTTCGAAATATCTACTGAAGCCTCCGTATGTCCAGCTCTTTCTAAAACACCACCATTTCTAGCCACAAGAGGAAAAACGTGACCTGGAGAAACAATTTCTTTTTTTTTAACTCTTGGGTTAATCGCGGTTTTGATTGTTTTAGCTCTATCTTGTGCTGAGATACCAGTTGTAATCCCTTTTTTTGCTTCAATTGAAATAGTAAATGCGGTTTGCATTCTTGATTTATTAATTGATGACATTAAAGGGAGTTTTAAATTATCTACCTGTTTTTTTGTTAAAGCCAGGCAAATAAGACCTCTACCATGTTTAGCCATAAAATTAATACTTTTAGGATTGCATTTAGATCCAGGTATAATTAGATCACCTTCATTTTCTCTGTTTTTGTCGTCAACTAAAATAAACATCTTACCTTTTTTTGCATCTTTAATAATTGCGGAAATTTTTGAAAATTTATTTTTAGGCATTTAATTAGAATATTTATATATATATTTACTAAATATATCTAATTCTACATTTACTAGATTATTAACTTTTAAATTATTTAGATTTGTAAGTTTTAACGTATGGGGAATCATTGCTATTTGAAAAAAATTTTTAAATACTTTTGAAATAGTAAGTGATACGCCGTTTATAGAAATTGAGGCTTTTTCTACTAAAAATTTATTTAACTTTTTGTCTAAAATTTTAAAATCAACAATCCAAGCTTTATCGACAATCTTTATCTTTTTAGTTTGTGCTACGGTATCAACATGACCTTGTATAAAATGACCAGAAATACTATTTCCAAATGATAAAGATTTTTCTAAATTTATCATTTGATTTATTTTCAAATTTTTAAAATTCGATCTTGCCAAGGTTTCATTTGAGATATAAAAAAATATTCTTTTTTGTTTAATTTTTTCAACTGTTAAACAAACACCGTCACAACTGATAGATGATCCTAACTCTTTTTGATTGAAATTAATTTTTGTTTGAACACCAACATAAATACTACTTCTACTTTTTTTAATAAGTTTTACACTTCCTGTATTGAAAATAATACCGTTAAACATATTTAAAATTCTTTTTTTAATAGATTATCACCATTTAGATTAATTGTTAGTGATTTAGGAGAAATCTTTTTTAAATATTTTATGGTATCATTATTTTTACCATTTTTTCCAAGCTTTTTATCACTTTTAAAAATATACAAATCGTGAACTAATTTATTTTTTAACAAATTATTTAAGAATGTTAAGCCAGTTTCAATTAATAATCTTGAATACCCTTTTTTATAAATTTTCCTAAATAGTAGTCTTAAATCTTTTTTGTCTTTCAAGTCGTTTACAAAAATAATTTTATATCCTAACTTTCTGTAGCTAATGGCTCTCTTTGTATTATTTATTTGTGTAACTAAAAATGTGTTTCTTTTTTTGAGATATTTATTTAAAAATAATTTTTTTTTTAATCTTAATTTTAAATCAATGATAAACAAATCTGGCTTATTATTATTTAAACCATTTATTCTACAATTCAGCAATGAATTATCCTTATTAATAGATTTGGAAGTAGACAAAATACAATCATATCTACTTCTTAATAAATGAACTATTTTTCTTGAAATCTCATTTGTAATCCATTTATTTTTTTTATCAATTGTCTGATAATCTTTCGATATAGCAATTTTTGCAGATATAAATGGCATAGACAATTTTTTATTAATAAAATAACTTTTATAAAATCTTAAATATTTTTTTAGTGGAATTAATTTGCTTTTAATACCTTTGCTTTCAAAAAATTTTTTTGCTTTTTTAAAAGTTCTTTTGTCAGGATCCTCAAAAGCATAAAAAACTTTTTTAATTTTTTTTTTTTACTATGATATTTACACATGGAGGAGTTTTGCCGTAGTGTGTACATGGTTCTAATGTTGTATATAAAGATGCTCCATAACAATTTGTTAGATTATTTAGTGCATTAAACTCCGAGTGCGGTCTACCATTTAATGAAGTGACTCCAGAGGATATAACTGAGCCATTTTTTACAACAATTGTACCAACTGAGGGATTATGTCTAGTTCGACCTAAATTATTCTCAGCTAAACGAAAAGCTAAATCTAAATAATAATTATGATTTGTTGTCATCTAAATTGCCTACAAACTGTTCAAAATCTTTTGCTTCTTTAAAATTTTTATAAACAGAAGCAAATCGAACATATGC
>MDTB01127516.1_pt1 | contig 15147 bp, 17 predicted proteins | sample 811161 | NCBI WGS metagenome assembly MDTB01 (sample SAMN05326650, study PRJNA326480) | marine metagenome | isolation source: seawater | place: Mediterranean Sea | collected 2009 | reverse complement strand
TTTATAAATTTTACGAATAATGTTAATTTTTTAGCATCAAGTAAAAGAGAAATTTTTTTAAAATCTAAAACTATATCTTTATTGTTTTTTTTTATCTCAGACTTAATAATGTCATTAAACCTTGTAGTTTCGTACCCAAAAAAACTTAGATAAAACAAAGATATGCTCAATATAAATAAAATAAATAAAAAGGTTATGAATATTGTTTTTTTCATTATTTTTTAACGTTAAAAATTGAACCTTCAATAAATTTATCAATATTTCCGTTTAAAACCGAGTCTGGATTTGTGTCTTCAACTCCGAATCTTAAATCTTTTACAAGTCGATAGGGCTGTAAAACATAAGATCTTATTTGATACCCCCAACCTATATCGGTTTTAGAGTCTGAATTTTTATTATTTCTTTCTTCTCTTTTTTTTAATTCATGTTCATAAAGTCGAGCTTTAAGCATTTTAAAGCACGTCTCTTTGTTTTTATGCTGCGATCTCTCATTTTGACACTGAACAACAATTTTTGTTGGCAAATGGGTTATCCTAACAGCACTATCTGTTGTATTAACATGCTGACCACCAGCTCCGCTAGATCTGTACGTATCTATTCTAAGATCTTTATCTTCTATTACAATATCAATAGAGTCGTCTATGCTAGGATATATCCAAATACTTGCAAAGCTTGTGTGTCTTCTTGCTCCAGAGTCAAAAGGCGAAATTCTTACAAGTCTATGAACTCCTGACTCTCGTTTTAACAGACCGTAAAGATTTTCACCAGTAACTTTTAAGGTTGAGGATTTTATACCAGCTTCATCACCTTTGTGTTCACTTATCATTTGATACTTAAATTTTTTCTTATCAAACCATTTGAGATACATTCTCCTTAACATTTCGGCCCAATCCTGGCTCTCAGTTCCGCCAGCTCCAGCATGAATTTCCATATAAATATCTAAATTATCATTCTCGCCAGATAGAAAGCATTTAATTTCGAATTGTTTAATTTCATTTAAAATGTATAGAATCTTATTTGAACAATCGTTTATAGTTTCATTATCTTTTTCTTCAAGTGCAAGTTTATAAAGGTCTTTAAGATTATCTAAATTTTTTTGAGTTTCTTTAAAAAAAACCAATATACTTTCAATTAAATTTTTTTCTTTAATTATTTTTTTGGATCTATTTTTGTCCTTCCAAAAATTTTTCTTGGATATTTCAGAGTCTAGTTCTAAAATTTTTATTTCAACTTTTTCGGAATCAAAGATACCTCCTAATATTACTCAAAGAGTCTTTTGACAGCTCAAAATTTTTTTCAAAATCATTCATTAATAGAATCCTTTAAATTTAATAGACTTACCATAATTTTGACCTAAATTTAATTTTTTTAATTTAATACCCTCAGGTGTTTTTTCCTTAAAGCCCTCAACAATGGATTTTTTGTTATTAAAATCTGATAACTCTCCAGTATCATAATCTACTGGATAAAAATGAATTCCTGGCGGTATTCTGAAAGGTTTGAAGTCCTGCTTATAAAGGGTACTTTCTACAAATTTTTTAAATACAGGTAATGCAACTTTTGATCCAGTTTCAAATTTGCCTAATGATTTTGGTTCGTCATAACCAATGTAAACCCCTATTGCCAAGTCAGATGTGAAACCAATAAACCAGGCGTCATAATTATCATTAGTTGTACCTGTTTTGCCTCCAAGTGGTACTTTGAGTTTATTTAATTTTTTTCCTGTACCTCTTTTTACAACGCCCTCTAACATTGATGTGATTTGGTATGCTGTTTCTTTGCTTATTATTTGTTTTTCATCATCTATAATTTTTAATAAAGAATCATTTTTTTTTAAAAAAATATCACAGCCACTACAACTTCTATTTTCTGAATTGTATATTGTTTTTCCTCTTCTATCTTGTATTCTTTTAATAATCTTTGGTTCAACTTTTTTTCCACCATTCAAGAAAGAACAATATGCAGTTGTAAGTTTTAAAAGCGTTGTTTCATTTGAACCTAAAGAAACAGATAAAAGTTCAGGAGTTTTTTCGTATACACCAAGTTTTTTTGATATCGTTGAAATTTTTTCAAAACCTAAATTTTGAGCTATTCTAACTGTCATTAGATTTCTGGACTTTTCAATACCTTTTCTTAAAGTTGAGGGTCCGTAAAATTTCTTACCATAATTTTCTGGTTTCCAATCTTTTAATCCTGCTCCCTGCTCACTCACAAATGGCGCATCTAAAATAAGTGAATTAGGCATATAACCGTTTTCTAATGCGGCTGCATAAACAATTGGTTTAAAAGCTGATCCAGGTTGTCTTTTTGCTTGCGTGGCTCTGTTAAATTCGCTTGATACATAACTATAACCACCTACAAGTGCTTTTACTTCTCCATTAAAAGGATCCATAACTACAATGCCACCATTTGCTTTTGGGATTTGTTTTAATTCCCAGTCTCCAAAACTATTTTTTTTTAAAAAAATTAAATCTCCAACGTTTAAAAGTTCATCAAAATTTTTTTTATTTGTCCATTTAAGGTTTTTAAAATATATTTTATTTTTCTTTTTATTTTCAACAAATAGTATTTCTGAAGAAAGTCCATCAACACTAAGAACTCTTGCAATTTTCCAATTTAAAGTTTTATCAAGATTTATTTTTTTTAAAATTTCCTTCCAATTGTTATTTACAAATATATTTGCAATTGGTCCTCTCCAGCCTTTTCTTTTATCATATTCTTCTATTCCATATCTTAGGGAGTTTAATGCCGAGATTTGATAGTTCGGGTCTAAAGGAGTGCTAATAGATAATCCTTGTGAATAAAGTTTTTCAAATCCATAATCTGTTTTAACTATTCTTCTTACCTCTTCTGTGTAAGACTTTGCCTCTTGAATTAAGAATACTTTCCTATTTTTTAAATTGATGTTTGTTTTTAAAAATTTTTTTAGTTCTTTTTTTGAAATATACCCGTTTTCTTCTAAATTTTTTAAAACTAAATTTCTTCTAACTTTTGCTAAATCAGGTGATTTATATGGGTTGTACCTACTAGGTGCCTTTGGTAATGCAGCGAGCAAAGACGCTTCTAAATAGTCAAGTTCTTTAACTGACTTATCAAAATATTCTAAACTTGCGGAGGCTACTCCATAAGTTCCTTGGCCAAGATATATTTCGTTTAAATACAATTCTAAAATTCTTTTTTTTGTATAAGCTTTTTCTATTCTAAATGCTAAAATGGCTTCTTTAATTTTTCTTTTTAAAGAAACTTCATTTGTTAATAGAAAATTTTTGGCAACCTGTTGTGTTATTGTTGATGCTCCTTCAAGTCTTTTGTTAGATAAAATATTTTTGAAATTTTTTATTACTGCGCGTGTAACCCCTTTGGCGTCGATTCCAGGATGTTCAAAAAAATTTTTATCTTCAGCTGAAAGAAAGGCATTAATTACTTTTTCTGGTATAGATTCATAAGGAATAAATAGCCTTTTTTCCAAAGCAAATTCTGCAACTAGGTTTCCATTATTAGTATATACTCTGCTTAAAACTGAAGGTTCATAATTCGACAATTTTTTATAATCAGGCAATCCAGAAGAGAAATACCAAAAAGCAGAAAATATAAAAAAAATACCGATTAGAAAAAAAGCTATTAGAGTTTTAGTAAAAAGACTAAATGTTTTTGCAATTTTCATGTTTTAAATTGAGATAAATCCTTAATTTAGGCTATCTTATGGCATAATATATAAACTTACAATTCTAAGAAAAAACCGTTATAATAAATCATGATTAAAAATCAGAATTACAAACTAATTAAATTAACACTTATGAACGGAATTCACTTAATATGGAAAAAAATTTATTTATCGATGCTTCTCATCCAGAAGAAACTAGAGTTGTACTTAAATCAAAATCTTACATTGAAGAATACGAATCAGAAAATAAGAACAATTTAAGTTTAAAAAATAATATTTACCTTGGTATAGTAAGTAGAGTTGAGCCTTCATTACAGGCAGCTTTTATTAATTACGGAAGAGAGAGACATGGCTTTCTTGCGTTCAGTGATATTCAATCTGATTATTATCAAATACCTACTGAAGATAAAGAGGTGTTGCAGAAGGCTGAAGAAAAAATAAGAGAAGATTTAAAGGAAAAAACAGAGACTGATGAAATTGATGAAAAAGTTATTGATGAAAATTCAGTTAAATCAAAAAATAGTATTAATGAAGAAAATGGAACTAAAGAATCTTCTAGTAACCATTCTGAAAAAATTAGAGAAAATCTTAAAAGTAGGTACGGTGTTAGGAAATATAAAATCCAAGAGGTAATAAAACCAGGGCAGGCAATACTGATCCAAGTTCTTAAAGAAGAGAGAGGTCAAAAAGGAGCTGCTCTTACTACGTTTATTTCATTAGCTGGAAAATATGTTGTGTTGATGCCTAATACAGCAAAAGGTGGTGGCATATCTAGAAAAATTTTTAATTTTGAAGAAAGAAAGAAAATTAGAGCTATATTGAACGAAATAGAGATCCCTAAAAATATGGGTCTTATTGTTAGAACAGCTGGATCTGGAAAAACAAAAAATGAAATTAGTAATGATCTAGATGGAACAATTAAAGTCTGGGAGGAAATTAAAAATAAAACTGTTACCTCAACCGCTCCAAACCTAATCCATGAAGAAGGTGATGTCATTAAAAGGGCTCTTAGAGACATGTATGATAATGACACAAAATATATTTATATTGAAGGAAACGATGGTTATCAAAAAGCTAAAAACTTCATGAAACAACTTATGCCAAGGAATGCAAAGTATATTAAAAAATACAGAGGTAAAATTCCTTTATTTCATAGCGAAGATATAGAACGTAACTTAAATAAAATTTTTGAACCAACGGTTAAATTAAAGTCCGGAGGCTATTTAGTTATAAACCCGACAGAAGCTTTGGTGGCTATTGATATAAATTCGGGTCAATCGACTAAGCAGGTCAATATAGAAAAAACGGCGCTTAACACAAATATAGAAGCGGCTGAAGAAATTGCCAGACAAATAAAAATTAGAGATTTATCAGGGCTTATCGTAATTGATTTTATTGATATGGTTAATTTCCACAATAGAAGACAGGTAGAGAGAAAAATTAAAGAAAGACTTAAAATAGATAGGGCTAGAATTCAAATTGGAAGAATTAGCAACTTTGGTCTGCTTGAGATGACCCGTCAAAGACTTAAGGAAAGCTCGGTTAAATGGGAAGTTAATTTATCTTTAGAATCTTTTGCGCAAAAAATTGTTAAAAAGATTGAGATGTTAGCATTTTCAAATAAAACAAAAATAATAGAGGCAAATATACCTGAAAAAGTAAAAAGCTACTTAGATATAGAATTTTCAAATGAACTAAGTTTTTTTCAAAAGAAATATAAGTTTAAAATAAATATTAAAAGTGACAATAGTCTTATAATACCTGAATACAAAATATCTTTATTAAACAAAAATAAAAAAGTTATAGATGTTGTTGAGAATTTTGTTAAACTTAAAGAAAAAAAGGTAACTAAAAATATAGTTATAAAAAATAAATCTAATAATCAAACTACCGCTATTGGAAAAATACTTTGGACCAGAAGGAAGGCTAAAAAATTAAATTAATCCTTCGTCTGGACTGCTTGCAGATCCAAAATTTTGGAAATTAATTCTTCCAGCTAAATAAGATTTTCTTCCTGCGATCACCGCGTCTTTCATTGAAGAAGCCATCATAATAGGTTTTTTTGCTTTAGCAATTGCCGTATTAACTAATACACCGTCACATCCAAGCTCCATGGCAATAGTTGCGTCTGATGCCGTACCAATCCCAGCATCTACAATTACTGGAACTTTAGAGTTATTAATTATAATAGATAAATTCAATTTATTTTTAATTCCCATGCCAGATCCAATCGGAGATGCAAGCGGCATTATAGCTGATGCTCCGAGGTCCTCCAATTTTTTTGAAATGATTGGGTCATCAGAACAATAAACCATTACTTCAAATCCTTCTTTGATTAAAATTTCTGTAGATTTTAATGTTTCAATCATATTTGGATATAAAGTTTTTTTGTCACCAAGCACTTCTAGTTTAACAAGTTTCCAACCGCCCATTTCTCTGGCTAAACGTAATGTCCTAAGTGCATCTTTTGAATTAAAGCAACCGGCAGTATTTGGTAAATAAATAATTTTTTTTGGATCTAAATAATCCATTAAAACAGGTTTTTTTTTATCTAAAATATTTACTCTTCTTACAGCAACAGTTACCATATCTGCTCCAGAGGCCATGACGGCATCCGCTGTTTCTTTAAAGTTTTTATATTTCCCGGTACCAACAATTAAACGAGATTTAAGTTTATGTTTACCAATTTTTAATACATCTTTCTTCATTATCCGCCACCAATAAACTGTACTATTTCGATTTTATCATTATCTTTAAGCTTTTTATTCCCATAACGTTTTTTTGGTAAAATTGTTCCATTAAGCTCTATGGCTATCTTTTTTTCATCTAACTTATATTTTTTAATAAGATCTTTAATGTTAGAATCCTTTAAAACTTTTACTTTTTTTCCATTTAATTGTATTTTTGCCATAATTGAGATATTTTCAAATTTTATTATATCAAAATGAATCAAAAAATCCTTGTTATTAATGGCCCTAATTTAAACCTTCTTGGAACAAGAGAAAAAGAAAAGTATGGAAATATATCGCTAGAGGATATTAAAAAAAAATGTGAGCTTCATGGTCAAAAAATTAATTTAGATGTAGAATTTAAACAGTCTAATGTGGAGGGAGAAATAGTGAATTTTATTCAAGAAACTAGAAAAGCTCATAAGGGAATAATTATTAATGCTGGAGGGTATACACATACATCTGTAGCTATATTGGATGCTCTGCTTGCGGTTAAAAAACCCACAATCGAATTACATATTACTAACATTTACAAAAGGGAAGATTTCAGGCATAAATCACTAATTAGCAAAGCGGCTGATGGTATAATTTGTGGCTTAGGAACAGATGGATATATTATGGCTCTTAATGGAATCAAAAAAATCATAAATAATGAAAATTGATAAAAAATTAATAAAAGAATTAAAGGATTACCTAAATGAATTTGATTTATCAGAAATTGAATATCAGGATGGCGATAAAAAAATAAAAGTTGCAAAAAATTTAACCGGATTAAGTAGTAACGTTACTGCTCATAAGCCAGGTTTAGTGAAAAGCAATGTTGAAGAAAGCGGTACCAAGATTACATCTCCAATAATTGGCACTGCATACTTAGCACCTGAGCCTGGGGCAAAAAAATTTGTTGAAGTCGGTCAAAAAATTAAAAAAGGACAGACTGTAATGATTGTGGAAGCCATGAAAACAATGAATCATGTTCCATCTACCGCAGACGGTGAGGTTAAGAAAATTCTAGTTCAAGATGGCCATGCTGTAGAGTTTGGTCAAACCTTAGTTCTGTTAAAATAATTAATGTTCAAAAAAGTTTTAATTGCAAATAGAGGCGAAATAGCCGTTAGAATAATAAGAGCTTGTAAAGAGTGGGGAATTGGAACTGTAGCGGTTCATTCCGATGTTGACTCGGACTCGATGCATGTGCGTTTAGCAGATGAAAGTGTTTGTATAGGATCACATGAACCAAGAAATAGCTATCTCAATATGTCAGCGATTATGTCAGCTGTTGATCTTACTGGTGCAGAAGCAATACACCCAGGATACGGATTTTTATCAGAAAATTATAAATTTGCCGAGATGGTTGAAAAGCATAAAATTAAGTTTATCGGGCCTAATTCCGAAATCATTAAAAAAATGGGAGACAAAATTGAAGCAAAAAAAATTGCAAAACAAAATGGCCTGCCAATAATAGAGGGTTCGGATGGAGGTGTAAAAAGTATTAATGAAGCAAAATCGATTTGTAAAAATATTGGTTATCCAATACTGATTAAGGCTTCTGGTGGTGGTGGTGGAAAAGGAATGAAGATTGTTGAGAGTGAAAATAAATTGGATGAATTATTTTCTATGGCACGTTTAGAAGCAAAAAAATATTTTGGCAACGATGAGGTTTATATTGAAAAATATTTTATGAATCCAAGACATATTGAGGTTCAGGTGTTATCTGGTAAAAATAGAACGGTTCATTTGAACGAAAGAGATTGTAGTGTTCAAAGAAAACACCAGAAACTCATAGAAGAAACACCTAGTCCAGTGCTAAATGATGAAATAAGAACAGATTTATTAAACAAGACGGTAAAGATGGTTGAGTCTATAGGTTATTCTGGAGCAGGAACTGTTGAGTATATTTATCAAAATGGAAAATTTTACTTTTTAGAAATGAATACTAGGATACAGGTTGAACATCCTGTGACTGAAGTTCAAACAGGAATTGACATAGTAAAAGAGCAAATATGGATTGCGAATTCTGGAAATACAGCATTAAGTCAAAAGGATATTAGCGCCAGAGGTCACTCGATAGAATGTAGGATTAACGCTGAAGATCCTTCAAAAAACTTTCAACCAAGTCCTGGAATAATTTCAGTTTGTCACCAACCCTCGGGCTTCAGAACTCGAGTGGACGGTTCAATCTTCCAAGGATGCAAAATAACACCTTATTATGACAGTTTAATTTGTAAATTGATATGTAAAGGAAGAAATCGAACAGAGGCTATTCAAAGAACAATGAGATCTTTGAATGAATTTGTTATAGATGGAGTAACCACTACTATTGGCTTACACAAAAAAATTCTATCTCATGAAAAATTCATAACATCAGAATTTGATACCAATTGGCTTTCAAAAGAAAAATTTTATTAAATGATAATTTAAATTGATAGTTTTAAGCTGAAATGATATTAAAATAAACTATGGGATATCCAAAAAAACATAGAGGAAGAAGAAAAATTGGCTCAAAAAAAAGAAGGGCTAGAAAAAGAAACAAGAAAAGATAGTTTTGTTTAAAATGAATATTAGAACTCAAATTAAGAAGTTGAGTTTATGGATATTTATAGTTCCATTTGTGGCTGTAAATCTCTGTCTATTCATATCTGTTAATTATAGTATCCTTGAAGGAACGTTTTTAACTGTAGATCAAATTGGACGATCGGGTTCAACATTTCCCTATTTCGATGGTGGCGTTTCCATAAGTAGAACAGCGAGAACCTATCCTGCTTATTTAGTATTTAAACCCGGGATGATTTTAACTTCAATTTTTTTAATAATTTATTGGATAAAAACAAATAAGATAATAAATTTCTATGAAAAATTAGAAAATAGGAACAATCTTTTTAAAACTCTAGGTATAGTGTCTGCAATTTTTTTAATAATTCATTCAATATTTCTAGGTATAAAGTTTGAATACGATTTGTATAAATTTTTCCGAAGATTTGTTTTATTATGTTTTATTATTTTTGAAATTATTGCACAGTCTTTATTGGTTTATAAATTTTTTAAATTAAAATCGTTAATGTTAAGAGATATAAATAATTACGTTTTAATATTAAAAATAATATTAGTGTCTATTTTAGTATTAGTTGCATTGATGAGTTTACCAATTGTCATAACAAGTGGAAACACGCACTTTAAACATGCGCTTGAATGGAATTATTTTTTTGGAGTAATCCTATTTTACTTACTTACTTTTCTGTTCTGGAAAAAAAATTAAAACTCTTGTCTACACACCGTTAGGTGCGCAGACTTAAGTTTTGGCCCGTCGTTTTAGTACTACCGCCAAGCCTCCCGTCCTACAATTTTAGTACTACTTTGTAGAACTTTCTGCCCGTTAAGCTTAAACCTCTCGGTCTTTCCTCAACTGGCCAGTTAAGAGTTGCCTCTTAATTATTTTTATTAAAACATATTTAAAAAAAAGAGCCATCACCTTTTAGTTGTTTTTTTAATGCTCTGTTAATTGTGGGGATAAATTTTTATTTACTGCTTTGTCGATCCATCCCCCACCAAGAACTCTTTCTCCAATATTGTCTTTAAAATAAAATACACAGGCTTGTCCAGGGGAAATACCTTTTTCATCCTGAAGAATATTTATAACTCCTCTATCACCATCTATAACTGCTTTTGCTTTAAGTAACTTTCCTGTAGATCTTACTTTAATTAATATTTCATCTTTAAAAGTACTTGTATCAGATAAAATATTAATGTTTCTTAAATATAATTTTTTTACATTTAAATATTGCTGAGAACCTACAATAATAGAATTATCTTTAGCTCTTATATCAATTACATAAAGAGGCTCTTTGTTTGAAATCTTAATTCCTTTTCTTTGTCCTATTGTATAATTTATAATTCCATCATGTATGCCTAGTTTTTCTCCATTTAAACTTAGTATATCTCCTTTTTGAAATGATTGAGGTTTATACTTAGAGATCACTGAAGCGTAATCTCCATTTGGTACAAAACAAATGTCTTGGCTGTCTGGTTTTTTTGCTACATTTAACTTTAGTTTATTAGCTATTTTTCTAGTTTCTGATTTATTGATTAAACCCAGCGGAAATCTGAGGTAATTCAATTGTTCTTGGGTTGTACTAAACAAAAAATAACTTTGGTCCCGTAAGATATCTTTTGCACGATACATTCGACCCTCTCCGTCTTTTTCCTGGCGTACAACATAATGACCGGTAACTAAAGCATCAGCATTTAATTCCTTTGCAAATTTAAACAAATCTCTAAATTTTACTGTTTGGTTGCACTGAACACACGGTATTGGAGTTTCACCAGCCATGTAGCTGTCGATAAAAGAGTCTATTACTTCTTTTTTAAAATTTTTTTGATAATATAATATCTTGTGCTCGATATCTAAGGTTTCGGATACTCTTTTTGCATCAATGATATCTCTGCCTGCACAGCATTGTCGCTCTGTAGCCTTACTTTTAATATCGTCATAAAGTTTAAGAGTTATACCTGTAACATTATAGCCTTGTTCTTTCATTAGGCCGGCTACAACAGAAGAATCAACGCCCCCTGACATTGCTACAACAATTTTAGTATCTTTTGGCGACTTTTTTATACCTAGTGAGTTAATCATAAACTGTTATATAATATAAAAAATTAAAACTTTCCATTATGCAATATGATCTAGAACCAGGTAATTTTGTTGTAAATCTAAGTCAAAAAGGTTGGGGTATTGGTCAAGTTCAATCAATTATTAAAAATAAAGCCACTGTTAATTTTCAGAATGCTGGAAAACAGGTTATAAATCTAGAAAATATTAGTTTAGAAAAAATTAATAATGAACAGAGATGAATTAAAAAAAGTTGCTGAAGGCTTAATTGAAACTACAGAAATTGCAGGTAAAACCTCAATTGATCTTTATAAAAAAGGATTAAAGAAAATAATAAAACCAGATAATTCACCAGTAACAAATGGGGACTTAGAGGTTAATAAAATACTAACTGACAGAATAAAAAATTTGACTCCAAATATCCCTATCATCTCTGAGGAAACAGTTGATTTAAAAAAAGAAAACAATTTAAATACATTCTGGTTGATAGATCCAATTGATGGAACAAGAGAATATATTGCTGGAAAAGAAGAATATACTATAAACGCAGCACTTATTTTAAATAATAAACCAATCATAGGATTACTTGGGGCTCCTAAAAAAAATAGGTTATTTTACTCCTACGGAAAAAATGAAACATATATGATTGAAAACAAAATTGTCATTAAGCTTGATTGTAAAAAGAAAACGGAAAAAGGAAAAGTTTTTGCCGTTAGTGGAAGTTCACATCCAGGTGAACTTATATTAAGCGTCTTTAAAGAACACAAGATCCACTCTTTTACACCCATGCATAGTTCTTATAAATTTTGTGTAATTGCAACTGGGGAATTTGATTTTTATGCCGCTAAAGAAAGAGCATATGAATGGGATTATGCTGCTGGCCATGCAATTGCCGAGGGTGCAGGTGCAATAATCACAACTTTAGAAAATAAAGAATATAGATATGGGAAAGCTGATTATAAGAATTTAAGTTTAAAAATTAAACGTAATGAAATTTTAGATGCTTAAAACAATATTAATAATAATAATATCAGTTACCATATTTGGAATTATTGTTTTTGTTGTTGTTAGAAACTCTATAAAAAAAAGAATAGACTATTATTTAAAGTTAAACGAAAAAAAAAAGAAAGTTAAATAAGTTTTATTAATTGATTAAATTCTTTAAGGGTCATTGACAAAATTTTTTTCGATATATCGTAACTAAATCCTGATCTAGCTAAAATTCCCATATCCTTTTTATAAAATATCTCTCTGTTTCCTTCAGGTCGCATGGGGCCTATTCTTCTTTTCTTACAAATCTTCATTGCTGAAGTAAAATCAGGATCTGTTTTTTCACTTCTAATTTTTTCTAAACTAGCTTGAATTTTTTTTTGTTCTATTCCTTTATATCTTAAGGAATTACCAATCTTATTTAGAGAATATCCTCTCCTAAAAAGTGTTCTTGCCTTAGAGTCGGAGTAAAGACTATCATTTAAAAAATGTGATTTTTCCAAATTAGATACAATATTATCGATTATTTCAGTTACCTCTTTTCTTTGTCTAGATCCTTGAAATTTGGTGAGATATTTTTTAAGCAAATATGTTTTTGTTTGCTGTTTTGAAGGATTGTATTTTTCAATATACGAATAAGCTAAATCTCTTAAGTTTATAGTTAAATCATCAAATTCTTTTTTGTTTGATATTGGATCCATTGCTTCTATATTATATAAATTCTTATGACAGACAATCTTCTTACATTTTTAAGTTACGAAAATTTATACTATATATCAAATTTTGGTGTCATACCTTGTTGGTTATTATTAATTTTTTTACCTAGGCATTTAATTACAAAGTTTATTGTTAAATCTGTTATTATTCCACTTTTATTATCCACAGCTTATATTTATATAACTTACCAAATTTATATTACCGAAAATATTTTTGAAGTTTTTAATCTTTATATAGGACTTGAGGAACTTTATTCGTTGTTTTCAAATGAAGCTTTTCTGTTGATCTTCTGGTTACATTTTTTAGCGGTGAACTTGTTTGTAGGAAATTGGATTTCAAGTGACTCTCAAATTTATTTGATTCCTAGATTTTTTGTAATCATATCATTGATTTCAACTTATTTTGCAGGTCCATTGGGATTAATACTTTATTGGGTGATCAGAATTTTTTATTCAAAAAAAATTAATTATTATGATTAGAACTATTGAGTTTTATTTTGACTTTAGTAGTCCCTACTCATACATTGGTTACAAAGAAATTACCAGACTTGAAAAAAAAAATCCTTTTAAAATAAAATATATGCCAATTTTTTTAGGTGGATTGCATAAGTCTGCAGATATTGTTCCTCCTGCTTTTGTACCTCTTAAATCTAAGTTTATGAAAAGAGACACAAAATTAGTTTCTGAAAAAAAAAATATTAAATTTAATTTTAATTCTTACTTTCCAATTAAAACGGTGAATTTTATGCGCGGTATATTTATAGCTGAAAAAGACAATTTTGAAAAAATTTATATTGATAAAATATTTAACTGTATTTGGAGAGATGGTCTGAATATGAATGATCAAACCGTAATTAGCAAAGTTTTTAAAAATATGGATTTAAATCCTGAAATTTTTATGACTAAAGTTTTGGATCAAAAAATTAAAGATAAGCTTAGAAAAATTACAAATGATGCTTTGAAAAGGGGGGTATTTGGTGCACCAACTTTTCTTGTTAATAAAAAAATTTTTTGGGGGCAAGATAGACTTTCCTATGCAATAGATGAAATAAAAAAATAATTCTTTTTAATTTATAAATAAAATGAGAGAAATAAAAACTAATAAAAAAAATTTTCTAAATAAAATTTTTATAAAACTTTGTAGAATATTTGGTTTTGAAATTATTGATCAAAGTAATTTTAGTATTCCAACTATAAATAAAAAATTGAATGAAAAAATTAGTGTTCCTGGTTTAAGTTCAATTAATCTTCCCCTAGGTAAAATTAAAATTTCAAGACCAGTAAAAACTTTAGATATTATTTTAAGAACCTGCATGTCGATTAACATGTTAACGCAATCTAAAAAAAGATTGTTTGAAAAAAATAAGGAGGATTACACAAAAAGAACATTAAATTCCATAATAAAAAGTGTTAATGAAGCAAAGATTTTTTTTAAAAATATTAAATTCAAAATTTATGTCATAGATCATAATTCAAGTACTAAACAAATTCAGACCCTCGAAGAAATGTTGAAGAAATCCAATATTCATTTTGAAATTTTAAATTTAGAGTTAAATAAATTTGTTAATCAAATTAAAAATATAAACCAAGAAAATAAGGAAGTTACGATAAATCAAAAATCAAATATGTCTAATATTTATCAGTCCCTTTTATTATCCAGAGACAGAAGTGAAGACCTTACATACTTTGTTGAAGACGATTATATTCACGAAGTTTTTAGCATAACAGAAATGCTATATGCTTATGAAAGGATTTCTTCATTGACTAAGAAAGAAATAATAATATGTCCAACTGATTACCCTTATTTATATACCCAAGCTGACGATACTAAAATTTTTTTAGGTGAAAATAGACACTGGAGACAAGTTGATCAATCTTTATGTACTTTTTTAACTAGTAAAAATATTATTATTAGGCATTGGGAAGAGTTTGTAAGCATGTGTAAATTTGAACACTACCCCTTTGAGAAACCACTACATAATATCTACAAAAAAGAATTATGTGTTTCGCCAATACCATCCTTAGCAGTTCATTTTACAAACATAAATTCAATTTATGGACTTTCGCCAAATGTAGATTGGGAAAGACTTTGGAAAGAAAATGAAGATTAAACCAAATACTAGAGCTAAAAATTTCAAACTTAAATCAACATCAAAAAAAAATTTTGAGTTATATAAAATAAAATCAGGAATAGTACTTTATTTTTATCCAAAAGATAATACTCCCGGTTGTACCTTGGAGACAATAGATTTTTCAAAATTGTATAAAAAATTTAAAAACCTAAATTATGAGGTCGTCGGAATTTCAAAAGATGGAATAGAGAGTCACCAAGGTTTTAAAAAAAGATTTAAAGTTCCATTTGAACTTTTGTCCGATGAAAAACTACAAGTTCAAAAAAAATACGGTGTGTGGGGAAAAAAATCATTTTTAGGAAAACAATTCATG
>MDTB01057442.1_pt1 | contig 15148 bp, 12 predicted proteins | sample 811161 | NCBI WGS metagenome assembly MDTB01 (sample SAMN05326650, study PRJNA326480) | marine metagenome | isolation source: seawater | place: Mediterranean Sea | collected 2009 | reverse complement strand
TATATAAATTCTAAGAATAAAATTTATATAATGTTGAAGTGTGTACGACAAATTTTTGGTAACCTTAACCGTCCACACTTCTCTTCTTAAATTTTTACTATTTTAATAACTAATTGAACTAAAAAGCTCAATAATACTCATAAATTTATTATGTTTCACAATAATTTTATGAGAAAGTTTGTTGCTTATAGGCTAAAATTATAGGAAATCAAGCCTTTAAGATTAAAAAAAGCTTAAAAATAGCTAGATTTTATTGGGTTTTTTTTGATTTTCTTGCTCTGCTAAACTAATAATTGTCTTCAATATATTTTCATATGTTAAAAAAAATTACAAAATTAATTCAAAAGAATAATGAAATATCAATATTAAGCTTATTCATAATAGCTTCAATAATTTTTATATCCTTATTTAATTACAAAAAGAATATTGATGATCGAAATTTTAATGATTTAGTTGATAATGTCTATTTAAAAAAGACTCTCAATCATATCTTTGATAATTTAGAACCAAAATATAAAAAAGTTAGTCATAAAGTTAAGTCGGGAGAAACTTTTGATGGAATATTAGAATCCTATTCTATTAATGATAAAGAAATTATAAAAATAAAAAAAAATTTATCAAAAAAAATTAATCTGAATAAGCTTAATACAAAACAAATAATTAGTTTTAGTTTAGATCAATCAAATAATCAAATAAAAGAGTTTATATTCCAGATTTCAAATACAGAAAAAATTTATTTAAAAAAAGATATTAACGACTTATTTAACCAAGAAATTGTTGTTTTAAGTCTAGATAAAAAAACTGTATATAAAGAAAATATTATACTTCAAAGTTTATATAAGTCAGCTACAGAAAAAAATATTCCAGCAAATATTATTATTGAATTTGCCAGAATCTATGGTTTTCAAGTTGACTTTCAAAGAGATATTAGAACTAAAGATAAATTTCAAATAATGTATGATGTATATTTAGATAAAAATCAAAAAGTAATTGAAACTGGAGAAATCAAATTTGCAAACTTAAAGCTTAGTGGTCAAGATAATTCATTATATTACTTTGATAAAGAAGGTAGTGAAGGACATTACGATAAAAATGGTAAAAGTGTTAAGAAAGCTTTGATGAAAACACCAATTAATGGAGCAAGGCTATCTTCACCATTTGGCATGAGGAAACATCCTATTGATGGATTTAATAAAATGCATAGAGGAACTGATTTTGCTGCTCCAGAAGGAACTCCTATAATGGCTTCAGGAAATGGTATAATTCAAAAAGTTGGATGGTGTGGTGGTGGAGGTAATTGTATTAAGATAAAACATAATTCTACATATCAAACAGTATACGCGCACATGTCTAAATTTGCGAGAGGAATGAAAAAAGGCGTAAGAGTAAAACAAGGTCAGACTATTGGCTATGTTGGTTCAACTGGTAAATCAACTGGTCCTCATCTTCACTACGAGGTAATTGTAAATGGAAAAAGAATTAATTCACAAAAATTAAAACTTCCTTCTGGAAAAATTTTAAAAGGTGAAGAACGAAAGTTATTTGAAACTAACAAAATAAAAATAGATGTTGTTAAATCAGAAAAAATTTTAAATTTGAACTAATTTACTTCAGGTTGATTTTTCTGAATTTGATTATCCTCTGTTAGAGCATCCTTATCATCACTAACCGTATCATTTATAATTTTGCTAGAATTAGCATTGTTTATTCTAGAAGAGGCCTCTTTTATATCTTTATTTTCTAAGAACTTTTCTTTTCTATAATTTTCCTGCTCATTTAAAATTCTAGTAAAATGGTCTGCATGCTGCAAATAATTTTCTGATAAAATTTTATCCCCATTTGAAGACGCCTCTCTTGCTAAATCGTTATATTTTTCAATCAGCTTTGATGCATTATGATTATTTCTTCCAGGAAGTTTTCTTTTAAAATTTTCATTAGCTGAAAAATTTGACCCATACTTAGATCTTTCACCATTACTTTTGAAGTTTCTATCATTTCTTCTAAAATTATTTCTTCTCACATTGTTATTTCTAAATGTTACCATAAGTTTATTTGTTTATATTTTTGTGCTTACAACGCATCGATAATTTTTTGAAAAATCTTTTGTAACACCATTTATATAAAAACCTTTTTCTTTTAATAAATTAATTGTTTTATTTTTTTGATTAAATCCTATCTCTAAAATAAACTTGCCATTTTTTTTAATCAGCTCAGATGATTTTTTAATAACTTTTCTGATTTCTGATAAACCATCTAATCCACCATCAAGTGCCGATATAGGTTCAAACTTTGCTACATCTCTTTCCAAATATTTTATTTTATGTTTATTAATATATGGAGGATTAGAAACAATTAAATCATATTTCCCTAAAACAAATTTGTCAACATCTGATTTGAAAAATTTTATTCTATTATCTACTTTAAGCTTTTTTGCATTAATTTTACTAATATTTACACAATTTTTATTTATATCAATTCCTATTCCATAAAAATTTATTCTTTCCTTAAGTATTGATAAAAGAATACATCCAGATCCAACACCAATATCTAAAACTCTAATTCTATTTTTATTTTTTGTAATTTTTAAAACTTCTTCTATTAAAATTTCAGTATCTGGTCTTGGAATTAAAGTATCTTTACTTACCTGGAACTCATATTTCCAAAAATGTTTTGTATTAGTTAAATATGCAATAGGTTTTCTATTCGCTCGTTCTTTAATTAATTTTTTATATGTATTTATTTTTTCAAAGCTTAAATCTTTATGATTATTTAAAATTATATACTTTTTATCTTTTCCAATAACTTTCATCATTAACAGTTCAGAATCTAATCGGGCTGTAGAAATAAACTTGTCCTTTAAAACTTTTGTTCCATTCATAATTGCAGATTCAATGTTCATTTATTTAAACTACTCAAGCTTTCCTCTTGTGCCTGTAAAGTTAACGATTCTATCATTTCATCAAATGCTTCACCTTCTAAGAATTCTTCAAGTTTATGAAGAGTTAAATTAATTCTATGATCTGTTACTCTTCCTTGTGGAAAGTTATAAGTTCTTATTCTTTCAGATCTATCACCGGTTCCTATTTTTGTCTTTCTATCTTGAGATCTTTCTTGGTCAATTCTAGATCTCTCCAACTCATATAGCCTTGCTCTTAAAATTTTCATTCCTTTAGCTTTATTTTTATGTTGTGATTTTTCATCTTGTTGAGAAACGGACAAACCTGTTGGTATATGGGTTATTCTTACTGCGCTATCTGTTGTGTTTACAGACTGCCCACCAGGACCTCCTGCTCTAAAAACATCAATCCTTAAATCTGACTCATTTATTTTAAGATCAACTTCTTCTGCTTCAGGTAGCACAGCTACTGTTGCAGCTGAAGTATGTACTCGTCCCTGGGTTTCAGTATCTGGCACTCTTTGCACTCTATGAACACCACTTTCATATTTTAAAGTTGAGTAAATATTATTTCCCTTTATTGATGCTATTACCTCCTTTAAACCTCCAGCATCACTCCTAGAAATAGATATTAACTCTAGATTCCATTTCTTTTTATGACTAACCTTTTCATACATTTTAAAAAGATCCGATGCAAATAAACTTGCTTCTAATCCACCTGTGCCAGCTCTTATTTCTATAATTGCATTTTTTTTATCTGCTTCATCTTTTGGTAATAAAAATAGTTTTAGTTTTTTTTCATTAATTATGTGTTGAAAATTTAAATCTGCTAATTCAGACTCAGCCATTTTTTTTAATTCTTCATCTCCAGATGAGTCATTTAAAATTTTTTGCAATTCTTTTTTCTCTTTTTCATAAGAAATATAACTCTTTGCAATATCTATAACTTCATTAACATCTGAATATTCTTTTGATTTTTCTGCAAATATTTTTTTGTCAATATTAACAGAAGATAGATCTTTTTCTAAATTGGAATGTTTAGATATAAGATCTTCAATTGTTTTTGGGGGTATCATTTTTTATTTTACTAGTTCTGATGCTTTTTTTTCTACTTCGTAAACAACTTTATCTATAATATCTTTAGTAAGTACTTTTTCATTTTGAATTCCAGACAAATAAAGCATGTTATTACCTTTTCCCCCACCAGTAATACCTATGTCTGTCATTTTAGCCTCCCCAGGACCATTAACGACACATCCAATAATAGATAGTGTAATTGGTGTTTTTATATGTGATAGTTTTTCCTCTAAAATCTTGACAGTTTCGATTACTTCGAAAGCCTGTCTTGCACATGATGGACAGGATATTATTGTTACACCTCTACTTCTTAAATTTAGTGATTTCAATATCTCATTTCCTATTTTAACCTCTTTAGTTGGATCATCAGATAATGAGATTCTTATAGTATCTCCAATTCCATCCATTAGAAGCGATCCAAGGCCAATTGATGACTTAATGCTTCCTGATATGAAGCTTCCAGCTTCAGTAATGCCAAGATGCAAGGGGTAGTCACATACCTTTGATAATTTTCTATAAGCTGCAATTGAAAGGAAAACATCTGATGATTTTACGCTTATCTTAAAATTAAAAAAATCTTGATCCTCTAATATTTTTATATTTCTTAAAGCACTTTCTACTAATGCCTCTGGACATGGTTCTTTAAACTTTTCTAAAATATCTTTTTCAAGTGAACCTGCATTTACTCCAATTCTAATAGAGCAATCATTATTTCTGGCTGCACTTAGAACATCGTGAATTTTATATTTATCTCCAATATTTCCTGGATTAATTCTTAAACATTTTGCACCATTCTCAGCAGCTTCAATCGCTCTTTTATAATGAAAATGAATATCTGCAACCACAGGTATGGATACATGTTTTGATATTTCTTTCATTGCAAATGTAGACTCTTTGTCAGGACATGAAACTCTGACAATATCAGCCCCTTCCTCAGCTATATCATTAATTTGTTTGATTGTTGCTTTAACATCAGTGGTTAAAGTATTTGTCATAGACTGAATAGATATTGGATTTTCACCTCCAATTTTCACATCACCAACATTAATTACTTTTGTTTTTCTTCTTTTAATATCTCTAAATGGTCTAACACTCATTTAATCAATCTAATTTAAATTCTTTATGTAAAGCTCTAATGGCTTTTTTTACATTTACTGATGAGATTAAAACAGAAATCTTTATTTCTGAAGTAGAAATTACTAAAATATTTATCTTTTTAGACGCTAATGCTTGAAACATTCTATAAGTTATACCAGGTGCAGTAATCATTCCCACTCCAATAATAGAAATTTTTGAAACATTTTTATCAAATGATAATTTTTTATAAGTGATATCTTTATTTTGTGTAATTAGTTTCTCAGTTTTTTTTAAATCTTCAGATTTAATGGTAAATGTAAGGTCTGTATCTTGTCCATTTTGAGAAATATTTTGAACTACCATATCAACGTTAATTAAATTTCTAGATAAAGGTTTGAATATTGATGCTGCAACGCCCGGCCTATCTTTTACACCAATAATTGTAATTTTAGCGTCATTTCTTGTTGATGAAATTCCAGTAATAATTTGATCACTAAAAATTTTTTTTTTTTTACCTGTTATTAAAGTCCCAGGCCTAGAATTAAATGAAGATTTTACTTTTATTTCTATATTATTTAGTTTCGCATCTTGTACAGATGTGGGTTGCATGACCTTTGATCCTAAAGAAGCCATTTCTAACATTTCATCATAATAAATTTTACTTATTTTTTTTGCTTTTTTATATTGTCTAGGATCGGTCGTATAAACCCCTTCCACATCAGTATAAATTACACATTCATCGGCTTTAATAAATTTTGCCAGCATAATAGCTGTTGCATCTGATCCACTTCTTCCTATTGTAGTTAATCTAAATTTATTATTTATACCTTGAAATCCTGTAATAACCGGTATTCCTCCTTTCTTTAGATAGTTTTTTAATTCCTTTACAATTATATTACTTATCCTTGAGGCTGAATAAGGACCTTCAGTCTGTATTGGTAGCTGCCAAGACATCCATGACCTAGATTTAAGTCCAATATGATTTAATCTTGCGGCAATTAATGCACAAGAAGCTTGTTCACCTGTTGATAACAATGTGTCGTACTCAGCTTTATCAAAATTGTTACTTATTTGTCGAGATCTCTTGACAAGTTCATTTGTGACCCCGCTCATTGCAGATGAAATTACAATTACTTTTTTTCTTTTCTTTTTATATGAAGCAATAATTTTACAAACTTTTTTAATTCTATCTATGTTACCAACAGAAGTGCCACCAAATTTTAATACTACAGTTTTCATTAACTTTATTTAATATTTTTAATTTAAATAATATTTGATAAAATACATCTAAATTGTTATGTCAACTAATTATCTTAAATGAGTAGTATAAATAAAAAAGAAATTGAGAAATTTTCAAAAATGGCTGATGAATGGTGGGATCCTCACGGAAAATTTAAACCACTTCATAAATTTAATCCTATTCGTATAAAATATATAAAGGAGAATATTATCAATAATTTTAATTTGAAGAATAAAAAAAAACCTCTCGAAAAAATTAAAATTCTTGATATTGGCTGTGGTGGAGGACTGCTATCAGAACCAATGTGCAGGATGGGAGCAAATGTAACTGGAATAGATGCTTCTATCTCGAATATAAAAATTGCAAAACTTCATGCAAAAAGAAATAAGCTTAATATAAAGTATCTTTCTATCCCTCCAGAAAACCTTCAAGTAAAAGAAAAATTTGATGTTATTTTAAATATGGAAATAATTGAACATGTAGAAGATATTGATTTTTTTCTAATGTCGTGCTCAAAACTTTTAAAAAAAAATGGTTTAATGTTTATAGCAACTTTAAACAAAACTTTAAAATCATATTTATTTGCAATTATAGGAGCTGAGTATATTTTGAAATGGTTACCAATTGGCACACATGATTGGGAAAAATTTGTTAGACCTTCAGACTTAGAGCATATCTTAAAAAAAAATAATTTAGATTTAGTTCAGTTAAATGGTATGAAATTTAATATATTGAATGATGAGTGGAGTATTTCTAAAGACAATTCAGTTAATTATATTGCAAAATTTATAAAAAATTAATTGTCTTTTTCGTGTAACCAAGGAACTAATTGTGTTTCTATCCCTTCTTCTTTTAATTCCTGAATATCATTTTTAGACGCTTTACCATAAATGCCTTTAGTATTTTTTTTTTTATCATAATGTATAGATCTGGCCTCATAAGCAAAATTTTTTCCTACATATTTAAAGTTATCTTTAATAAATTTTTGATATACTTTTATAGTTTTTTTAATATTTTCAAACTTTACTAGATCTGTATCATTTTTTTGTTTATCTTTACTATTAATTAATCTTGGAGCCATTAAAGTCTTTTTCACTTTTTGTGAATTACAAATATGACAAACTAGTAGTTTTTTTTTTTTTAACTTCTCATACTCTTTTGATGATCCAAACCAACTATCAAATACTTCGTTGCAATCACTGCAGGCTAATTTATATTTAATCATATACTTTAAGTAATAATTATAAAAAAAAATTCAATATCTATTAACTTCTATAATCAGAGTTAATTTTAATATATTCATTTGTAAAATCCATTGTATATACTGTAAAATTCTTTGATCCTGTGAATATATCAACCGTTATATCTAAATTTTCATTTTTCATATAATTAGCAATTTCACTTTCGTTATAATTTTCACAAAGTTTTCCATTCTGAATAATCATATAATCTCCAAACTTGATAGTTAATCTTTTTAGATTTATTTTAGGCCCGGCCTTACCAAGCGCCATAATAATTCTTCCCCAATTTGGATCCTCACCAGCAATAGCAGTTTTTACTAAAGGGGAATTTGCAATTGAAAAACCTATTTTTTTTGCATCATCTACAGTTTTACAATTTTTAATAAATAAAGTAACAAATTTAGATGCTCCTTCACCATCAGAAACAACTCTTTTTGCTAGATTTAATAAAACGTTATTTAATGCTTTATCAAAACCTTGAATTTTTTTTTCATTTATATTTTTTACAAAAGGGTGTTTTGCTATTCCTGTTGAAAAAATAGAAACCATATCATTAGTACTTGTGTCACTATCGCAAGAAATTGAGTTAAAGGTCGTTTCTATATTTTTTTTAAGTAGTTTTTTTAAAATTTCATTTGATAAGTTTGCATCAGTAAAAATGTAAGCTAAAGTTGTCGCCATATTTGGATGAATCATACCAGAACCTTTTGCTACTCCATATATTTTGATTTTTTCATTACCTATTGTACATTCTTCCATAGCTAATTTAGGCTTTTTATCAGTAGTCATCATCGCAAGTGCAGCCTTCATCCATATAAATTTATTTTGGGTATATTTAATTTTTCCCGTTAAATTTATAATTTGTTCTACAATTTCATCACAGGGGAATATTTCACCAATAGTTCCTGTGCAACCAAATATAATATTTTTTGAATTAATCTTTTTTGGATTTTCCTCATCTTTTTTTTGTACCTCTGTTAATCTCTTTGAAAGAATATCTGCAATTTTTTGTAAGCTTTGATAACCTTGTTTTCCAGTAAAAGCATTTGCATTTCTAGAGTTAACAACAAGAGAGAAAACTTTTTTACATTTTTGATTCAGATTCCATTTAATATTCTCAGAAATTATTTTTGATTGCGTATATACAGATGCATAGTTAGCACCATCTCTAAAATAAAACATGGCAACATCATCTCTTTTATCTTTATATAAATTTGCACTTGCTACTGAAATAGACAATCCTTCTACATGATCTAGGTCTTGAAAATCAATCATTCTGGTCTTTTTTGATTTCGAAGATAAAAAATTACTTAAATTAATGCCCATAGTATTTAATTTATTTGTTTAATACTTATATTAAACAATATATTTAGAGAATAAATCAAATAAATGTTTAATCCATTAAATTTAATTTCAAGATTGATCAAATCAAGCAATCAAAAAGAACTGGATAGAATCCAAAAAATTGTGTCTAAAATTAATGCTCTAGAAGACAATTTAAAAAAATTAAATGATGAAGATTTTCCAAAAAAGACAACAGAATTTAAAGAAAAAATTAAAGACGGCAAAACTTTAAATGAAATCTTGCCAGAAGCATTCGCTTTAGTTAGAGAGGCGTCTTTTAGAACACGAAAAGAGAGACATTATGATGTCCAATTAGTTGGGGGAATTGTGCTTCATGAGGGAAAAATTGCTGAGATGAGGACAGGAGAAGGTAAGACGTTGACTATAGTTCTTGCAGCATATTTGAATGCCCTTAATGAAAACGGAGTACATGTTGTTACTGTAAATGATTATCTTGCCAAAAGAGATTCATTAGAGATGGGGCAAATTTATAATTTTTTAGGAGTAACGTCAGGCTATATCAATAATGACCAAAATGATGAGTTAAGAAAAAAAAATTATAATTGTGATATTACTTATGCAACTAATAGTGAATTAGGATTTGATTACTTAAGGGACAATATGAAGTATTCAAAAGAAGAAATCGTTCAAAGAGAACATCATTTTTCTATAGTAGATGAAATTGACTCATGTTTAATTGATGAAGCAAGAACCCCTTTGGTTATATCTGGCGCATCAGAGGATAAGACTGATCAATATAAAGCCATAGATAAATTAATAAAATTATTAAACAAGACTGATTACGAAATAGATGAAAAAGATAGAAATATTCTTTTAACAAATAATGGAATTAATAACGTTGAAAAAATTTTTTCAAATGCTGGTATTTTAAAAAATAATAATTTTTATGATCCTGAAAATTTACACTTAGTACATCATGTCAACCAGGCATTAAAAGCACATTATTTATTTGAAAAAGGTAAAGACTATATAGTTCAGGACGGTCATTTAAAAATTATAGACGAGCTTACAGGTAGAATTTTGGAGGGAAGACGGTTTGGTGACGGCTTACATCAAGCTTTAGAGGCAAAGGAGAAATTAGAAATACAGCTTGAAAATCAAACTTTAGCATCTATTACTTATCAAAATTACTTCAAACTTTATAAAAAAATTTCAGGTTGTACAGGAACTGCAGTAACTGAGTCACAAGAATTTTATGAGATATATAAGCTTCCTGTTGTAGTTATTCCAACAAATAAAAAAATGATAAGACAAGACTATAATGATCAAATTTTTAGAACTGAAAAAGAAAAAAATAACGCAATTGTTGAAAAAGTTTTTGAATGTAATGCAACAGGTCAACCCCTTTTAATTTTTACCTCAAGTATTAATAAATCTGAAATATACTCAGAACTTTTCAGAAAACGAAAAATAAGACATGTAATATTAAATGCTAAAAATCATGAAAATGAAGCAGAAATTATTGCTAATGCTGGAAAAAAAGGATCAGTAATAATCACAACAAGTATTTCTGGACGGGGAGTTGACATTCAGTTAGGTGGAAAAAAAGGTTCAGATTCTGATCAAAAATTAAAAATTGATAAGGAAGAAATAAAATCTCTTGGTGGTCTATTTGTGATTGGGACTGAAAGAATGGAGTCAAGAAGAGTAGATAATCAAGCTAGAGGTAGAGCTGGTCGTCAGGGTGATGAGGGTAACTCTGTTTTTTATGTTAGTTTAGAAGATGATTTGATGCGTATATTTGGATCTGAGTCTATGACAAATATGCTTGAAAAATTAGGACTTAAAGATGGTGAAAGTATTGATCATCCCTGGATAAACAAAGCTTTAGAGAGAGCTCAACAGAAAGTTGAGGCAAGAAATTTTGACATTAGAAAAACTTTGATAAAATTTGACAATGTTTTGAATGATCAAAGACATGTGATTTTTTTACAAAGAAAAAATGCAATGGATAGTGGTAAGATATTTGAGTATTCAGATACATTTATTAAAGAAATAATTGAAAATTTAATTCATTTAAAAATTAAAGGTTTATCAAACCCAAATAATAAAGATTTTGAGAATCGATTAAAATTAATTACTGGAAATAGTTTAGATAATGATGAAATTGAAGATCTACTAAAGTCAAAAGAGGATATATTTAGAAATCAAATATTAAAAAAATTTAGTGATTCTAGAAATCAAAGAATTGAACAGCTTAGTGAAATAAATGCCCAAGAATTAGAAAAAAGAATTTTTTTACAAACTATTGATTTAAATTGGAAATCACATATTCAATATTTAGAGCAACTTAGACAAGTGATTGGTTTAAGATCTTATGGTCAGAGAGATCCTTTAATTGAATATAAGAAAGAGGCATTTGAATTATTTAATAATTTGTTAAATAAATTAAAATTTGATTATATTAATATTCTTTTAAATTTAAGAGTAGTTAATCAGACTAAACAAGATAAAGACACCAAAGAACCAATAAAAATTAACCCTTCTCTTAAAGGAAAAAAAATGAGTAGAAATGAACCATGTTTTTGTGGTTCAGGAAAAAAATATAAACGTTGTTGTGGAGCTTTATAAAAGATTATTAAATTAAAATTAAATAAAAGGTAATTAAAGTTAATAAAACAAAAAACGAAATTATAATTTTTTTTGATTTAATAATTTGATTAATTTTATTAGATTTAGAATTTAAATTACTTAAATTATTATTATCGCTTACAAAACCACGGTCTCTTCCAATTTTTAGAAATTTTTCTTTTCGCTCATTAATAATTTCTTGGGGTGATTTGATTAAAAAATTTTCTAAGTTTTTAATTAAGGAGTGTTTTATATTTTTAAGAATTAAATCTCTATCTCTATGTGCTCCACCTACAGGTTCAGAAATTATCTCATCTATAACTTTAAGCTCTAATAAATCTTGTGCTGATAATTTCATTGCTTTTGCAGCATCAAGCATTTTTTTTGGATCTCGCCACAATATTGTTGCGCAGCCCTCCGGTGATATGACTGAATAAATAGCATTTTGAAGCATAATAACTTTATTAGATGAAGCTAAAGCTATAGCTCCACCAGAACCACCTTCTCCAATTATGATAGCTATTGTTGGTACTTTTAATTCCATGCAACATTCTATTGACTTAGCAATAGCCTCAGCCTGGCCTCTCTCTTCTGCACCCACACCAGGATATGCGCCCGGAGTATCAATGAATGAAATAATAGGTATATTAAATTTATCAGCTAATTTCATTAATCTGATTGTTTTTCTGTAACCTTCTGGTCTCATCATTCCAAAATTTCTATCTATTCTAGATTTAAGATCTTCGCCTTTTTCTTGTCCAATAACTAAAACTGATATTTGATTAAACTTAGCGAAACCTGTTAAGACTGATCTATCCTCTCCATAATATCTGTCTCCAGATAAAGGAATAAAATCAGTAAACAAGTTGTCTATAAAAAATTTAGCTTTTGGTCTATCCTCATGTCTGGCTACCATTGTTGTCTGCCATGGATCAAGATTAGAATAAATATTCTTTAATTTTTCATCTACTTCAGCCTGTGTAATGGAGATTTTTTGAGTATCAACTTCAGATAATCCATCTTCGTTATATGGATCTTTCAACTTTTCTATTTCAGCTTCAAGGTTTTCTATATCTTTTTCAAAATTTAGATAATTTTTCATATTAATTACTTTATAAAATAAAATAAGACAATAAAATGGTTTAATAAAATTTAATGAAAAAAAAAGAGAAATTCATAAAAACATACGATTTATCAGTATCAAGTGTTCTTTTAAATTTTATAAATAATGAATTGTTGCCTGGGACAGGTATCTCCAAGAATAGGTTTTGGAAGGGTTTAAGTGAAACACTTCATAATTTATCTCCTAAAAATAAAAAGATTTTAGAAACAAGGGAGAAAATACAAAAATCAATAGACTCTTTTCATTTAGAAAGAAAAGGAAAAAAATTTAATTTTAATGAGTATAAAAATTATTTAAAAAAAATTAAATATCTAAAAAAAACAGGACCAAATTTTAAAATTAAAACTAAAAATGTTGATAAAGAAATTTCAAGTATATGTGGTCCTCAATTGGTTTGTCCAGTGTCTAATGCAAGATTTTTATTAAATGCTGCAAATGCAAGATGGGTAAGTTTGTATGACAGTCTTTATGGCTCAAATATAATACCTGAAACGAAAGGTGCACTTAAAGGTAAGACATACAATCCAATTAGAGGGAAAAAAGTAATTGAATATTCTAGAAGTATTTTAGATAAATATGTTCCTCTCAAGAATAATAGCTGGAAAAATTTAGATGAGGTGCCAAATATTAAAAATGGAAAACTTAGTATTGAATTAAAAGATAACGATCAATTAATTGGATTTAAAAATGAAAAAGGGAAATTATCGTCTCTTTTGTTAAAAAATAATAATCTTCATATTGATATATTGTTTGATCATAATGAAAAGCTAGAAAAAAATAATCCTGAAGGAAATCAAGACCCTCTTAAAATACATGATGTTATTTTAGAGTCAGCTATTTCAACAATATGTGATCATGAAGACAGTGTAGCAGCAGTTGATGCAGAAGATAAAGTTGTTGGATATAGAAATTGGTTGCTATTAATGAAAGGAACTTTAAGTTCTAAATTCACAAAAAAAGGCAAAGTTATTCTTAGAACTTTAAATTCTGATAGAGAATATAAATCAATTAAAAATCAAAATATTAAATTACATGGGAGATCATTGTTATTAAATAGAAATGTTGGGCATCTAATGACAAATCATGCGATTCTGTTAAAAGATGGATCGGAGTGCCCAGAAGGAATTTTAGATGCATTTATTACATCAGCTGCTTGTCTTCATGATTTTAAAATAAAAGGTAATTCAAGAACTAACTCGATCTATATTGTAAAACCAAAAATGCATGGACCTGAAGAATGTAAATTTACAAATTTGATTTTCGAAAAAGTAGAAAAAGTTTTAAAGTTAAAACGTAATCAAATTTTATGTGGAATAATGGATGAAGAAAGAAGAACCTCTATCAATCTTAAAGAGTGTATAAGAGTTTTGAAACATAGGGTGTTTTTTATTAATACTGGGTTTTTAGATAGAACTGGTGATGAAATTCATACATCGATGGAAACTGGTCCAATGATTCTTAAAGGAGATATGAAATCTACAAATTGGATAAAAGCTTATGAAAATAATAATGTAGATATTGGTTTATTATGCGGTTTTTCTGGTAAAGCTCAAATTGGTAAAGGAATGTGGGCTATGCCCGACCTATTAAAAGAAATGATGTCTCAAAAAATTTCACATCCTTTATCTGGTGCAAACTGTGCGTGGGTTCCTTCACCAACTGCAGCTTCATTGCATGCCCTTCATTATCATGAAATTGATGTTTTTTCTCTTCATAAAAAAATTAAAAAACGAAAATCAGCAAATTTAAACCACCTATTAACGATACCAGTAAATTATAGTCCAAAATGGTCAAAAGAGATTATTGAAAAAGAAATAAAGAATAATTGTCAGGGAATTTTAGGTTATGTTGTTAGGTGGATTGATCAATCTGTTGGATGCTCAAAAGTGCCTGATATTAATGGCATTGGATTAATGGAAGATAGGGCAACTTGTAGAATTAGTAGTCAATTAATAGCAAATTGGCTACACCATGGAGTATGTAGTAAGAAACAAGTTTTAGAAATTATGAAAAAAATGGCAAAGATTGTTGATTATCAAAATCTTAAAGATCACGGTATGAAAGACCAAGATCCTTATCAGCCAATGGCTCCTCACTTTGAAAAATCAGTTGCTTTTAAAGCAGCATGTGATCTGATTTTCCATGGTAAGTATCAGCCCTCAGGATATACTGAGCCATTGCTTCATTTTAATAGACTTGTAAAAAAATCAGTTTCAATCTGAATTTATACTACTTCTGTTTTTAAAAGCAGAAAATAAAGTACCATCATCTAAACTTTCAATTTCTCCTCCAACCGGTAAACCTTGAGCTAGCTTTGTGATTTTAACCTCAATACCTTTAAGACTATCCTGTATATAATATGCAGTTGTTTGACCTTCAACCGTTGCACTTGTTGCTAAAATTACTTCATCAATATTATCTTTTTTTACTCTTTCTACTAAAGAATTAATTAGCAAGTCCTCTTTATTTTGACCAACTGATGAAATTGTACCTCCTAAAATATGAAAATATCCACTGAATATATTAGAACTTTCTATGCTCCATTGATCTGATATATT
>MDTB01048196.1_pt1 | contig 15152 bp, 12 predicted proteins | sample 811161 | NCBI WGS metagenome assembly MDTB01 (sample SAMN05326650, study PRJNA326480) | marine metagenome | isolation source: seawater | place: Mediterranean Sea | collected 2009 | reverse complement strand
TAAATTTAAGATCTCACTAAAATTAGGTTTTGTGAATTTTGGACCGCCACCTGAGTCTTTTAATTTACCATCTTTAGTATGAATATTAACTCCTGTTGCACCAGTTTCAGAAGAGCCAACAGCATCGATTAGGAATAAATTAGGCAGATATTCCAAAATGGTATCTTTGATAGATGCGCTAAAAACTGAAGCTGTACTTGATAAAACAAACAATGAAGATAAATCCAATCCTTTTTCAATCGCCCTAGGAAGTGCATCGCATAAAGGTCGACCCATTGCGTCACCCATAATGGTAAGGTTCATGACTTTTTCTTTAGCAACAACCTCCCAAACGTAGTCAGCATCAAAAGAGACTTGATCGTTGATGATTAATTTCCAACCTGAAAAAAAAGAGTTAAATGATTGCCACTGAGCTCCACCATGCATGAAGGGGGCTAATGCAAGGGCAATGGTTTGATCTTGCAAGCATTTATCTGCAAAGGCTTCAGGGGTTGGATATTTCTCCCCAGTCACTGCATCAATACCGCCACCAAGGGTCATGAGCACATCTTCCATGCGCCATACAACACCTTTTGGCATTCCTGTTGTCCCTCCGGTATAGAGAATATATTTATCATCTCCAGATCTATCAACATCTAATCTAGATTCATCCTCATTGGCAATAAGGTCTTCAAAATTAAAACTTTTATCAATTACATCATCTTCACCTGAATTGTCCTCAATGCAGATAAAACCCTTTAATAAAGGTAAATGGCTTTTGATATTTTCAAGCTTGTTACTGAATTGTTTGTGATAAAAAATAGCTTCCATATCCGCATTATCAATCAGGTACTTAAGCTCTTCTTCCACATACCTATAATTTATATTGATTGGTATTGCACAAAGCTTGTAAGCGCCAAGCATTATTTCTAGCCACTCGACACAATTAAAGGCATATATCCCAATATGACTTCCTTTTTTAATACCTAGCTTTTTTAAAGCATTTGCTGCTTTGTTGCTGCGCGCATCTAATTCTTTATAGGTTAAACGAGTTGATCCATGGACAATTGCTTCTCTATCAGGAACTCTATCTACAACTCCTTCAAAGATATCAGCGGCATTGAATTCCATTAGACTTGCTTTGAATGTCCTTCCCAGTAAGGGTCTCTAAGTTTACGTTTAAATAATTTGCCATTCTCATCTCTTGGTAATTTTTCAATAATATCGAGAGATCTTGGTAATTTCATTTTAGCAAGATTTTCAGAAGCAAATTCCATTAACTCTTTTGTAATCGTTTCTGAATTAAGAGAGTCATCATTTAGTTCAATCACAGCCTTAACTTCTTCACCCCATTCCTCATTTGGAATTCCAAAAACTGCAACGTCTGAAACTTTTGGATGCATAAGAAATACGCTTTCAATTTCAGCAGGATAGATGTTAGCACCGCCCGAAATAATCATATCTATCTTTCTATCACATAAGAAAAGATATCCCTCTTCATTAAGATACCCAATATCACCAACAGTGAAATAGACTGAGCCATCAAGCTCCAATCTTTCTTTTTGAGTTTTTGCTTTATCACCTTTATATTCAAACTTAGTTGCATCTCCTAGCCTCATATAAACAGTGCCTTGCTCATTTACCGACGCTTCCTCTTGATTATCAAGAATAATTTTTATATCAGCACCTGGCCATGCTTTACCGACAGTCCCTGGAAAATTTGACCAATCATTTGCTCCAACCACAGTTCCACCACCTTCGGTAGCAGCATAGTACTCCCATATAGAATTTCCCCACCAAGCTATCATTTCCTGTTTAGTATGAACTGGACATGGTGCAGCTGCATGAATCATCGCACGGGTTGATGAGCAGTCGTATTTGTCTTTAACTTCCTCAGGTAATTGAAGAAGTCTATGAAATTGGGTAGGGACCATATGTGAGGTTGTCACTTTGTATTTATCAATCAGATACAACATTTTTTCAGCATCAAATTTTTCCATCACCACAAGACTATGTCCGTAATGCAAGGCAGCGGTTGAATGAACAATGACAGCAGTATGATAAAGAGGTGAACCAACTATATGAACATTTTCTTCTTCAGGTTGAATCTCAAAAAAACTTAGAATCATTGCAAACATGCTTAACACATCATCTGGATCACCTTCCACCAAACTTCTTTTGACTCCCTTAGGCTTGCCTGTTGTTCCTGAGGTGTAGTTCATAACTTGACCTGCAGTTCTTTCCTCGGGATCAGCATCGGATTCACCTTCAATAAATTCATCTAAATGAATAAAACCCTCCAAGTCATCAATAGTGATGCATCGTTTTGAATCAAAATTTATTGAGGATACAGCCTTTAAGCATGCATCCCTCATTTCTGGATGAGATCCTGAGGCAATGAAAGCTTTTGCTTCAGAATCTTCGAGAATATAGGCAATCTCTGGACCCGCAAGATGCCAATTAATAGGGACCATGTAAAAACCTACCTGTAAGCAGGCCATATAAGCAATGTAATACTCAATCGAATTTGGTAAGACTATTGCAACGGTATCTCCCTTATTGAGGCCTAATTTGCGTAAAGCATGCGATAATTGATTCGCTTTTTTTAACAAATCTCCGCGGGAAATAGCTTCCTCATTTGGCCCAATAATGGCTACCTCTAAGGGATCCTTTTTTGCAAATCTGTAAAAACCAAGTTCAGACATTATATTTCTCCAATGTTTTGGGGTTTTATGATTTAATCACCTCAATTAATTAATATTTAAGCTTAAAGTAATGGATTTTTTTATCAACAATCAAGAACTACTTTGGTTTCTTGTAGTTTTCTACGATTTAACCCTCGTAATTTTGTTGTATCGATTTTTTGGAAAGTATGGTCTTTACGCAGCAGTAATTTTAGGAATCATCCTTGGCAATCTTCAAGGAGGAAAGGTATCTCAACTTATTATTTTAGGATACTCCTTCAATGCAAGTATGGGCGCCATTCTTTATTCCGGCATATATTTTGCTACAGACCTCTTAAATGAAAAATATGGTAAAGGTGAGGCTAATCGAGCTGTTTATGTAGGCTTCTTTGCAAATATTGCTGTAATGGCAACACTTTGGTTAAGTACAATGTTTCTTCCATCTAATCTCACTGGTTCAGCGCTTGATGTTCACGAAGCTATATCAACCCTAGCTTTTTACTCACCTATTTTTATTATCGGTTCTCTAATTGCTTACTTAGCCAGTCAAACATTTGATGTCTGGTTTTTTAATTACTTAAAAGAAAAAACTAAAGGAAAGAAGCTTTGGCTAAGAAATAATCTCTCAACAATCTCATCTCAACTCATTGATTCTTTGGTCTATCAATTTACATGGGTGCTTGCAACTGATCTGAGTCTAAGAGAAGCATTCGCATTAGCAATGGTTAAATATATTTTTAAATTTACCATCGCTATAGTTGACACTATTTTTATTTACCTTGTAAGAAATTGGAAAGTTCCTGGATGATCACAAATTGTCTGAAATGTATTTTATGCCATTAATATCTATGCTTGTTACTATTGGGCTGTTGCCTGGAGAGTAGCTAACCCAAGTAATTTGATAATATTCTCCTTCTGTAGCACCATTCGAATGCAGTCCTCCCCCTGAGGAGCCAATTTCTATGTAGTTTTTTAAATGATTTGAGTTAACTTTGAATCTATGCTTGTGACCCGAAAAGATTGTGAAGTTAAAATCATTTAGAGTTTCTTCAATAAAGTTAAATCCGTTTATATTGTTTTTCCAAATTGGCTTATGCATGAAGACATATACCCAATCAGCATCTGAATTTTCATTAAGTTTTTTTTGAATATAATCTATTTGCCCAAGTGATATCTTGGAGGGATATTTTTTATCAAGAATATTAGACGCAAACTTAGGATTGATATGAAATATTTTTTTAATATTTAGCCACTCTTCTATTTCTCCTTCATATGGCGGATCTTCAGAATTCATTATCAAAAATAATGAATTATTAAATCGAAATGAATAATGTGTAACACCAAACTTTTCTAACCATATGCCTTCCATTATGGAGTTACTAATATCATGATTCCCAGGGACCAAAAATATAGGTTGGTGTATTTCAGCTAAATCACCAAATAAACTATTCCATTCTTTGTTAATTTTTTTCTTGGATTTTGAATACCCATTAATAAGATCGCCTATGCAAATTACAAAGTCAGGTTGCATAGCTCTTACAGTATTAATAACTTTTTTAAAAATTACATCATTTGGATTTCCTGTTCTATCACCAATAATACAAAAATTAAAAAAGGGCCTTTTATTTTTAAAGATTGGGATAGCATGTGAGTACTTATTAAAGTTATGAGATGGGAAAATATTTATAAGATAATCCCCAATAAAATCTGTTGTTTCGCTGTCTTTTGATTTAGAGATCATTCAATAAGAATTTAAATGCACAATAATTACAAAAAAATTACACTTGAGTTAACATTTAGCTAATTATGAGTAAAAAGGTTAATAAATCAATCAGTGAATGGAAAGAGCAACTTTCAGAAGAATCTTTTGAAGTCACTAGAAACTCAGCAACAGAAAGACCATTTACAGGGAAATATTGGGATCATTTTGATGATGGAGTTTATGTTTGCATTTGTTGTGGCGAAACTCTATTTAAATCCGAAACAAAATATGATGCAGGTTGTGGATGGCCAAGTTTTTATGAAGCACAAAATAACGAATCCATTGATGAACATCCGGATTATTCTTTGTCAAGAGAACGAACAGAGATTCGATGCAGTAAATGTGATGCTCACTTAGGTCATGTTTTTGATGATGGCCCTAATCCAACTGGTTTGAGATATTGTGTTAACTCTGCTGCAATTGACTTTGAAAAAGAGTAAAAGAAATTTATAGGTATTTAGTTGAGCTCTTTGTTTTCAACAATCAAAGTAGGAGGTTGGACATTCGCTTCAAGGATTTTGGGATTGTTGCGAGATATGGCAACGACCAACCTGTTAGGCGCTTCAGTATTCCATGATGTTTTCGTTGTTGTACTCAAAATACCCAATGTCTTCAGAAGATTTTTTGCTGAAGGCGCATTCAGTCAGGCTTTTATACCGATCTATAAATCATTAATCTCAAAAAATAAAGAAACTGAAGCCAGTGCATTTTTAAATTCTTTATTGGGTTTAATGATCACCGTATTGTTTTTCTTTACCGTTGCTGCATTAATCTTTGCACCAATCTTTATTTTCTTTTTTGCACCAGGATTTTATTTTGATTCTGAGACTAAATCCCTTGCGGTGGAGATGCTTAGAATTATGTTTCCTTATCTTGCATTGATCTCATTGGTATCATTTGCAGCTGGCATTCAAAATTCACATAACTCTTTTTCCGTTCCTGCTGCAACGCCTCTGATCTTCAATTTTACTTTAATAATCTTTGCAGTATTTGCTTCAAAGTTCATTGAAATCCCTGTATTCGCACTAGCATGGGGAGTTTTATTGGCTGGGTTTTTACAGCTACTTTTGCAAATGGTTCCTCTGACTCGCATTGGTATTATCCCCAAGATAGATTTTGATTTTAAAAATCAACACATAAGAAGGTTTGGCTTACTTATATTGCCGGCAATTCTTGCTGGAGGTGTTGCACAGATCAACCTCTTAATCGATACGATTTTTGCTTCACTTCTATCACCTGGCAGCCCAACTTGGTTGTATGTTTCGGATCGGTTAATTCAATTTCCTTTGGGTGTTTTTGCAATTGCAATCGGTACCGTCCTTCTTCCAAACTTAACTCAACATTTTGCTAATGAAAATCTTTTAGAGTTTAAGAGTACATTAATGAAGGGGATCAAGCTGGTGATATTTATTGGCATACCCTCATCATTGGGATTAGCTATTTTTGGATATCAAATCTTAGAGATGCTTTTCCAAAGAGGTGCCTTTACTGCTAATGATGTAATGATGACAAATTTAGGATTACAAATGTTCACAATTGGGTTGCCATTTTTTATGTTAATGAAAGTATTGATTCCATGCTTTTTTGCTCAGCAAAATACCAAAACGCCACTTTATGTGGCTATCTTGAGCTTATTAATAAATATAATCTTAAATTACCTATTTGCATTTTATTTAGGCTATGGTCATTACGGCTTAGCTCTTGGATCCTCACTAGCTGCTGTAGTGAGTGTATTGATTCTCTTAATGATCTTAAGTTTTGAGAAATTGATATTCCTATCATTAGATTTTATTAAATTTATCCTCAAAATTTCTTTTGCAACATTGCTAATGGTTTTATATTTGCTGGCAGTTACTGATCTAGTTAATTTCTCCATCTTTGATGGAATGTTCTATGTCATAAGCATCCTTTTGGTTATTTGTGTCGCGGCTGCAATTTTTTTACTCGCTTCATTTGTTTTAGGTATTCGTCCTAAGGATTTGTATCAATAAATGTATTTAATAAGAGGATTACAAAACATTGAGTTATTTAAAGCACGCTTTGGTGATTTGAAGCTAAGTGCAACCATTGGTAATTTCGATGGTTTGCACCTTGGCCATCAACATATCTTAGATTCCGTTAAAGAGCATGGTAAAGGTGCTGACTTTGCCTCAATGGTTTTTTTTACAGAGCCTCATGCCAGTGAATATTTTGCAGAATTTTATGATGCTAAAAAAAGCCCCCCCCGTATTTGTCCATGGAGAGAAAAAGTAACTTTGTTAAAAGATTGCGGAATTGATTTTGCTTTTTTTTTGAAGTTTAACCCTGCACTAAATCGCATGTCACCAGAAGAATTTATTAAGCAAGTTTTAGAGCAATTAAATCTTAAGTATTTAAGAGTGGGAGATGATTTTAGATTTGGGAAGGATCGAGCTGGAGGTTTCAACATGCTAACTGATTGGGGGCAAAGCTCTAATGTTGAAGTTGTATCCACTAAAACGATTCTTTTTAAAGATAGAAGAGTAAGCTCAACATGGATCAGAGAGGCACTCCAAAAAGATGATTTTAAGTTAGCAAGTCAATTGCTTGGTAGGCCATACTATTTTTCCGGCAAAGTAGTAAGAGGCCAGCAATTAGGTAGAACCATTGGCATACCAACGGCTAACCTTTGGATGCCTAAGCAGCGTTTACCAGTGAGCGGCGTATATGCAGTTTCTTGTTCAATAGATGGTGCTCGTCTGGACGGCATTGCAAATATGGGAATCCGGCCTACAGTAGGTGGTAGCTCTCCAGTATTAGAAGTACACCTATTTAATTTTAATAAAATTATCTATGGCAAAAGAATTAAAGTTGAATTTAAAAATAAGATTCGTGAAGAGCAGAAGTTTGATAATATAGATGCCTTAAAAGATCAAATTCACAAAGATATAAACGTCGCAAAAAAACTACTGAATAATTAATTCTATGGACTATAGAGATACCATAAATCTTCCTTTTACAGAGCTTGCTATGAAAGCAGGGCTTGCTAAAAAAGAACCAGAAATTCTTAAATTCTGGAATGAAATAAATCTTTATGGTGAGATTCGAAAACTTAGAAGTGGTTGCGAGCAATTTATTTTGCATGACGGACCTCCATATGCAAATGGAGATATTCATCTTGGTCATGCAGTCAATAAAGTTTTAAAAGACATCACCATCAAGTACCACTCATTGATAGGGAAAGATGCTCCTTATATTCCTGGATGGGATTGCCACGGTTTACCTATTGAGTTGAACATAGAAAAGAAACATGGAAAAAAAAGTGAAATAGTTCAAGACAAAAATAAATTTATTAAAGCGTGTAGAGATTATGCTGATACACAAGTTGAAAATCAGATGGAGGATTTTCAACGCTTAGGAGTTTTGGGTGATTGGAAGAATTCGTATAAATCAATGGATCCAGCTTATGAGGCAGATATTGTCAGAGCACTGGGTCGAATTGTTGCAAACGGTCATCTGCAAAGAGGCGAAAAACCAGTTCATTGGTGCTATGACTGCGGTTCTGCGCTGGCTGAGGCAGAAGTCGAGTATCAAGATAAAATTTCTAAATCTATCTATGTAAACTTTCCTGTAAAGTCGGAATCATTGAAGTCACTAGGCGCCTACTTTGGTGAGACCATTCAAGAATGTGCGTTTATTATTTGGACCACCACACCATGGACAATTCCAGCTAATGTAGCAGTTTCTATTGGTCCAGAAATTGAATATTCTCTTTGTGAGAGTTCAAAGAGATTTTTTGTTATTGCATCTGATCTTATGAAAGCATGTGAGGAGATATGGGGTTCAGAAATCAAAGAAATTTCGAGAGTTAAAGGTAGCGAGCTAACAGATATAGTCTTGGTGCATCCATACCTTAAAAGAGATTCCGTCTTGATTCATGGTGACCATGTGACGATTGAAACGGGTACCGGTTGTGTCCATACTGCTCCAGCTCATGGAATCGACGATTATTTTGTATGTAAAAAATATAATTTAGATACCATTCACTCACTTAATGCAAAAGCATTTTTTAAAGATGAATTTTCTTCCATTGCTGGGTTGCCGGCTGTTAAAGCTGATGAGTTAGTCATTCAAGATATTGATGCAGCTAAAAATTTAATTCATACCGATGATTTTCATCATTCATATCCCCATTGTTGGCGTCATAAGAGCCCATTAATTTTTACCTCTACGCCGCAGTGGTTTATATCCATGGATCAGTCAGGACTGATAGGTGGAGCTAAAGCCGCAGTTGATCAAGTTGACTGGCATCCTGAATGGGGAAAACAAAGAATTTTATCCATGCTTGAAGACCGTCCTGATTGGTGCATCTCAAGACAAAGGAGATGGGGTGTTCCGATTCCATTAATTGTTCACAAGGAGACAGGAGACATTCATCCAAAACAAAATACATTGTTTGCAGAAATTGCAGACTATATTGAAGCTAATGGGGTCGAGGGCTGGGACAAACTTGATTTAGATTCTGTCATTGATGATCCTGAGAGTTACGTCAAAACACATGACATATTGGATGTATGGTTTGACTCAGGTATCACGCATTTTGGTGTGCTAGATAAGCACTATGGCGCAGACCTAGTTGCAGACCTCTACTTGGAGGGCTCGGATCAGCATAGGGGCTGGTTCCAATCCTCCTTGCTTACTGGGATTGCCATTAATGGAACACCTCCTTATAAATCAGTTTTAACCCATGGGTTTGTGGTTGATGAGCAGGGTAGAAAACAATCTAAGTCTTTGGGTAATGTAATCTCACCCCAAAAAATTTGGGATTCCCTTGGAGCGGATATTCTCAGACTCTGGATTGCAAATACAGATTTTAGAAGCGAAATGGTTGCCTCTGATGAAATCTTTAAAAGAGTCTCTGATCAGTACAGAAGAATTAGGAACACTTTGAGATTTTTGCTTGCCAACGTTAATGATTTTGAAGTTGAGAACCAGATTCCAAATAATAATTTGTTAGAACTGGATAAATGGATTCTAAATCAAGTCACTGGATTGCAAGAATCGGTAAAAGATTCTTATAGAAAATTTGAATACCACCTAGTGACTCAAAAGATTCATAATTTTTGTGTCAATGAGCTTGGAGGGATTTACTTAGATATTATAAAAGATAGACAGTATACCAATGGTCAAGATTCCATAGCTAGAAGATCTGCTCAAACTGCAATACATCAGGTCATGAATGTTCTTGTGAGGCTGATCAGCCCAATTTTGTCATTTACAGCCGAAGAGATTTGGCAAACGCATCCTTATTTTAACTCTATATCAAAATCTGTATTTCTTGCTGATGAGTACTCAATTGATTTGCCTGAAGCTTCCTTTAGTGAGTCTGAATGGCAGAGAATATTTGAAATTAAAGATCTGGTAAATCAAGCTATTGAAGGGGAGAGGAACCAAGGCAATATCAAAGGTTCGCTGGATATCATCTTAGAATTAGAGCTGGAGGGAAGTGACTTTGATTTGCTAGGCCGCTTTGGTAATGAGCTTCATTTCTTATTTATTACCTCAGAATGCAATCTTAAAAAAGGCAGAAAGTTTAAGGCCAAAGTTTCTACCTCTGCTCATGAAAAATGTGTAAGGTGTTGGCATCGATGTTCTTCTGTTGGAAAGATCGAAAAGCATCCTGAAATTTGTTCAAGATGTGAGCTCAATATAGAAGGCGGTGGCGAGGTAAGACAATTTGTCTAACATCAAGTTTTTTCTAGCAGCGACTTCACTTATTTTGGTAGATCTTTTTAGCAAAGGCTATGTTGAGGACTTCTTTCAGCAAGGCGATGTAGTAAATATTTTGCCTTTTCTTAGCATTACGTTGGCTTTTAATTCAGGAATAGCTTTCAGTCTTTTGGATTTTAATAATTTTTTTACCGACTATGTTTTACTTTCTATAGGACTGATCATTACTGTCTTTTTAGTAAGGCTTTTTAAGCAAGAAGATAACAGAACTTCAAAAGTAGGCTTGATACTAATTATTTCCGGAGCTTTGGGTAATATAATTGATCGAGCGATGGATGGAGTCGTTACTGATTTTTTACTCTTTTTTGTTGGTAGTACACCATTTTTTATCTTTAATTTAGCAGATGCATATATTTCATGTGGAGCAGTTTTATATTTTGGAATAGAGCTATCAAACTACATTAGCAAAAAGGCTCAAAATGAATAGTAAAATACTACTCGCTAATCCCAGAGGTTTTTGCGCAGGCGTCGATAGAGCTATAGACATCGTTGAGAAAGCCATAGAAAAATTTGGCTCCCCGATTTATGTACGACATGAAGTGGTGCACAACAAAATTGTTGTTGAGGACCTCAAATCAAAGGGGGTTATTTTTGTAGATGAACTTGATGAAGTACCTGACGGCGAGAGGGTTATTTTTAGTGCCCATGGTGTTGCCAAATCAGTAGAGGATGAGGCTGAAGAACGCAATCTTCATTATTTCGATGCAACATGCCCTTTAGTGACCAAAGTTCATAATGAAGTAATCAGACATAATCGTGCCAACAGAGATGTAGTTTTAATTGGTCATGCGGGACATCCTGAGGTTGAAGGTACGATTGGGCGTCATGATCCTAGTTCATCCAAAAATATTTATCTAGTTGAAGATGTGAAGGATGTTGAAAGACTTGAAGTATCTGATGAAATGAACATTGCTTACGTGACTCAAACTACCCTAAGTTTGGATGATACTAAGGACATAGTCGATGCTCTTAATGCCAAGTTCCCATCACTTCATCAGCCTAGAAGTAGTGATATTTGCTACGCAACTCAAAATAGGCAGGACGCAGTTAAACAACTATCTTTGGAGGTTGATATTGTGATCGTGGTTGGCTCGATAAATAGTTCTAATTCAAATCGACTTAAAGAGTTGGCTGAAAAATGTGGTGTTGAAGCAGTATTAATTGATAGTGTGGCTGATATTAATCTATCTGATTTAGAGAATAAGAGGTCAATTGGAGTTACGGCTGGTGCCTCTGCACCTGAGAGTACCGTAAGAGAGCTGGTGAATGAGCTTGAAAAATACTTTAAAACAAAAGCTTCCGAGTTAGGTAGAAATTCAGAAAGCATATACTTTAAGTTACCACCTGAATTAAGATAGTTCATATTCATGAACATTTCTGATCATATTATTGATGATGCCCGTTATATAGCTTCACCAAATTATGATTCCAGACCTGAAAAAACATCCATCAGCCTAATAATTATTCACGCAATTAGTATGCCTGCTGGTGAATATGTCACTGAAAATATTGTGAAACTTTTTACTAATGAGCTCAATCCAGACCATCATCCAGATTTTAAGGCAGTCTCAGATTTAAAAGTATCATCTCACCTTTTAATTACAAGGTCTGGAGATGTCCTTCAATTTGTGCCTTTTCACAAAAGAGCTTGGCATGCTGGTATTTCAGTTTTTGAAGAGCAAGAAAATTGTAATGATTTCTCAATCGGGATTGAGTTAGAGGGTTGCGATAATGATATTTTTGAAGAAATACAATACGAAGTATTGAATTCAATCTTAAATTTATTAAAAAAAGAATACTCGATCCCTGATAAAAATATTGTTGGTCACCAGCATGTTGCACCTCAAAGAAAAACAGATCCTGGACCAAATTTTGATTGGAGTAAAATAAACACAGACCATTTAGATCGATGAAGAATATATTTGTTTTATCTGCCCTAGGATTCTCCTGCGGTCTTCCTTACATGTTGGTCTTTTCAACTCTATCAGCTTGGTTGCGGGATGCTGGAGCTGCCTTAACGGTAATTGGCTTTATCAGCTGGGCAGCTCTTACATATTCATTGAAATTTTTATGGTCCCCTTTTGTGGATCGAATAAAAATGCCTCTTAATCAAGCTGTTGGTCAAAGACGATCCTGGATTCTCATGATGCAACTGCTGATCTTGATTTTGATTATGATGATGAGTCAATTTGATCCTATTTCAAGTCTCAATTTAATAGTTATCACTGCTGTTTTAATAGCATTTTTTGGATCATTGCAGGACATAGCAGTAGATGCTTACAGGATTGAGTTGGTCAGTCTGGATGAGCAAGGTAATCTTGCAGCCAGTTACCAGTTCGGTTATCGATTATCAATATTGGTTGCAACCTCGCTTGCATTGATCTTTGCAGACTTTGTTTCTTGGCAAACAGTCTACTTGATATTGTCATTCTTTATGCTAATCGGTGTCTTGGGAGCACTTATCGGCAACACACCTGAAACTTTAAAAGTTGATTATGGCTATGTTGAGAACCTACTTTCATCTTTGAAAGATTTTTTTAAAAGGATTGGCTTAATTTCTGCCTCAGTCCTTCTATTTATAATTGCTACGTATAGACTCACCGACATCATTATGGGCCCCATGGCAATGCCTTTTTATATTGATATGGGTTACAGCAAGAGCGAAATCGGAGCCATTGTGAAAACGGTTGCCCTGGGGGCATCCATTCTAGGATTTTTTGTGGGCGGACAATTTATTAAGCGCTTTAGTTTAAAGGCTTGTTTGTTATTTGGTGGAGTGCTTGTGCTGATAACAAATTTATTATTCAGTCTTAGCGCACTTTCTGAATCCAATCTTACTCAGCTATCTATTATTGTGGGTATGGATAGCCTAGCAGCAGGTTTTGTAGGCACTGTTAACATAGCTTTTCTAACAAGCCTGGTTTCTAAAAAATTTACTGCAACACAGTATGCTTTGTTAACCTCTTTTATGATGCTACCAGGAAAGTTGTTTAGTGGTTTCTCAGGTTACTTAGCAGATTCATTAATCATGTTGACGTCTTTGCAGGTAGGCTGGGCTCTGTTTTTTGTAATCACATCTGCATTAACGCTACCAGCATTAATCACCATCATGATTAGAAAAGATATTTTTAAGCAAATAAGTTGAAAGCTCAATTTTATATTTTATTTATTATTTCAATATTTTTTGCCTTTGCAAACCTTGGAGAATCAATAGAGTCTGCTGCTTTAAATGATAAGTTGCTGCATATGTTAGGTTTTATTTTTCTATCAATTTCAGCTTATTTGAGTCAAAACTTCACCCGTCAAAGGCACATTTTCTTTTTCTTAGTTTCTTATGCATTTATTATTGAAATTATTCAATTTTTTTTACCCTATAGAAATTATTCAAATTTAGACCTAATTGCCGATTTGATTGGTATAATCTCCGGCCTAATTTTGGTAAAAATCATGAATTTTTTAGTGAAAAACTATTGAATTCAATTATTTAATCCATAAATAGCAATTAATTGCCAAAATGGCATTAATTCATTTATTAGTGGGAGACTAAATATGAAACTTAGACCTTTACACGACAAAGTGTTAGTTAAGAGAACTGAAGAAGAAGAAACAACGGCTGGTGGTATTGTATTGCCAGGTTCAGCTGCTGAAAAACCTTCTCAGGGAGAAGTTATTGCTGTCGGTCCAGGCAAAAGACAGGACAATGGAGAATTAATTGCTCCCGATGTAAAAGCTGGAGATTTAGTAATCTTCGGTCAGTATGGCGGCAATGAAGTAAAAATTGACGGAGAAGAGTACCTCATTCTTAGTGAAGGGGATATCTTTGGAGTCATTAGTTAAGTTTTATAGTTAAGGAGAAAAAATATGTCAGTAAAAGATGTTAAATTCGGTGATTCCGCTAGAAGCAGAATGCTTCAAGGTGTAAACACCCTATCGGATGCAGTAAAAGTAACCCTTGGACCTAAGGGAAGAAACGTAGTATTAGATAAGTCATTTGGAGCACCAACGGTAACTAAAGACGGAGTCTCGGTTGCAAAGGAAATTGAGCTTGAAGATAAATTTGAGAATATGGGCGCACAAATGGTGAAACAAGTTGCCTCGCAGACATCTGATGAAGCAGGTGATGGAACCACAACAGCAACTGTATTGGCTCAAGCAATCGTTAACGAAGGTCATAAGGCTGTAGCTGCAGGCATGAATCCTATGGATTTAAAAAGAGGGATTGATAAGGCAGTCACAGCGGCAGTTGATTTTGTTCAAAAATTAAGTGTCCCATGTGCAGATGACAATGCGATTGCTCAGGTTGGAACTATTTCAGCTAATGGCGATGATAACGTAGGTGGCATCATTGCTGAAGCTATGGAAAAAGTGGGCAAAGAAGGTGTTATCACTGTTGAAGAAGGTCAAGGCATCAATAATGAGCTTGACGTTGTAGAAGGTATGCAATTTGATCGCGGATATCTTTCTCCGTATTTTGTAACCAATCAGGACAACATGACTTCTGAGCTTGAAAATCCACTTATTCTTCTTCATGACAAGAAAATTGCAAACATCAGAGAGATGCTTCCACTGCTTGAAGCAGTTGCTAAAGCAGGCAGACCTTTACTGATTATTGCCGAAGATATTGAAGGTGAAGCCCTTGCAACTCTTGTGGTTAACAATCTTAGAGGGACTGTAAAGGCTGCTGCATGTAAAGCACCTGGTTTTGGTGATCGAAGAAAAGCAATGCTTGAAGATATCGCTATTTTAACTGGTGGAACTGTTATTTCTGAAGAGGTAGGCTTGTCCCTTGAGGGTGCAACCATTGAAGACCTTGGAAGTGCTAAAAAAGTTAGCTTAAATAAAGATAATACAACCATCGTCGATGGTGCCGGTGATCAAGCTAATATCGAAGGCAGAGTGAACCAAATCAGAGCGCAGATCGAAGATACAACTTCAGATTATGATAGAGAAAAACTTCAAGAAAGAGTTGCCAAACTTGC
>MDTB01204837.1_pt1 | contig 15153 bp, 16 predicted proteins | sample 811161 | NCBI WGS metagenome assembly MDTB01 (sample SAMN05326650, study PRJNA326480) | marine metagenome | isolation source: seawater | place: Mediterranean Sea | collected 2009 | reverse complement strand
GGCATCATAATTATTTCTGATATCGTCTCCATCTAAAACTTTAGTTCTTTTATTTAATTCTTTAAATTTATTCACTAAATATTTCGAATAGAAAGACTTACCAGTGCCTGACATTCCCGTTAACCAAATTATTTTACCCTTTGTGAATACCAAACTATTTGAGTGTTTTAGAAACTTTAATAATCATATCAATGCATTCTATAGGATAATTTCCTATTGCTGTCTCAGCAGCTAACACAAGCCCATCTGCGCCATCAACAAGTGTATTATATATATCATTTACTTCTGCTCTAGTTGGCTCTTTTTTAGTAACCATAGATTCTAATAGATTCGTTGCTACAAAGACAGGGACATTTCTTTGATTAGCGGCTGATATGATTTCTTTTTGTTTTTTAGGAATTAATGGTAGAGGAATTTCTTTAGATAAATCACCTCTGTCTATTAAGATATTATTTGCTTCATTAAGTATTTTGTTTAAATTTAAAAGACCTTTTTTAGATTCAATTTTTGAAGTAATTGTAATATCATTTTCAAAATATTTTCTAAGTTTTTTGATATCTTGTTCACTTGACGTAAAAGATAATGCAATATTTTTAATATTTAAATTATTTGCAAGCTCGAATGCTTTTATATCCTTATCAGTAAATGGAGGAATATTAATACTTCTGCTAACAGAAACACTTTTATTTGATCCTATACTTCCACTTTCAATTACTTTGCATTTATATATTGAAGAGTTTTCATCTATAACTTTAATTTTCGCACTATTAAAATCTATATCAAGAGTATCTCCTAATTTTAATTTTTTATAAATATTATTTGGAGTTAAGGTAATATGGCTATTAGATATATTTGACTTATTAATATGTACTATTTGGTTTCTAATAAGCTGTTTTTTATCATTTATGACTTTTGATGTTCTAACTTGAGCGCCTTCTGTATCAAAACAAATATCAATATTGCTGTATTTTCTTATAAAAAGAACTATTTTTTTTAAATCTTTTATTTTTGTATGAGAGAGATTTATTCTCAAAAGTTTAACATATTTTGAGTTTATAGAATTGAGAAACTTTTTATTTAATGTTGATGGCCCAAGAGTAATGAATAACTTTGTCACTTTAAATCTCCTTATGTATAATTTTGTTTACCTTTACCTTTAAAATATTTTAACTTTATCATTCTAGGTAAATGCATAATTCTGACTAAAAATGAAAATATAATTGCAAACATAGAGTATGCTGGTATTTTTGATATATTATATCTTCTCTTGGTTGAATTGGTTAATGCATAGTATAGTGTTATTTTATCTTTATCATCAAAGTATCTTTTTTGAAAACTATAATCATAAAAAACTTTATCTGGGATATCTAATAAATTTACAGGAGTATCATCATCTATAAGATCGCTAAATTCTCTAGTAAGCTCATTGATTCTATCGAACTCTTCGTTTCTTAGAACTTTTTGATAATTTTTTTTGATGTCATTTGATATGCCTTTTGTTGGACCATAGTGTGAATTTCCCAACCAATTATTGCCTGCGATAGTTGGGTTGGTTAAAGTTGTTTCATAATCTAAGCCTATTTTTTTTATTATCGACATCATTGTTGTTTTTGGTTTTCCTGTTAGTGAGCTATGATTATAAACAATGAATTTATCATTATAGCCATATTTTTCTTGTAGCAATCTAACTCTTGTCAATGCACACATCCATCCTTTAACTTGTGCATCTAGATCATAATGATCATATCTTTTTACAAAATAGTTTGGTAATTGTGGCCAAGCAAATCTTCTGGAGCCATAATATCTTCTAGCATATCTAACTTTTTCGGTAGCCACATATCCAATTACATCTCTAATTGGATATATTATTTTCGAACCTATAAACTGTTCATAATAATCTTCTATGTTGGTAAGGTATATGCCTCCGCTGTCTTGCATAACAACATGAGTTTGATTTTCTAAATATCTACCATTATCCCAGGCAGAAAAATATGCATGATGTCTTGCATCATATAGTTCTTTTATGTTGGTTGCCTTAGAACTAAATGTATCAAAACAGTCTTTAAATATAGAGTAATCAAAATTTGTTTTGATTGTCCCATAAAAATCTTTTTCTAAATAATTTTCTCTAACGCCAAGAGGATCGCTAGTTTCTTTTCCCCAAGCAGTAGAATAAGTCGGTTTAGCAGCTGGAATATTGAGTAGTTTATAGATATTTTCCGATTTATTCATATATTTTGGAATAGATTGTGGAATACCAGCATAAGAATCAATTATTTCATAAAAACTATTATCATTTGGAAATCCTAATTCAGTAGGATAACTTAATATTTTTGAATGATTATCAAGCAATCTAGCCAATAAAGAACCACCACTTCTATTAATCCCTGCTATGTATATAGTTTTATAATCTATCATTTATTCTTCTGTAAATGTTTTTCTCTATGATTATGAGCATATACATTCATGTATTTATGAGCATATCGTAAATGAAAAGATATTAGTATTATTGAAGATATCAAATTAATTAGAAAATAAATAAAAATAAATATATCAAAGAAAGCCATCAATAATAAAAATATAATCTGTAAGTCATTCAAAACATCAACAAAAGCAAAAGAAACTTCTTTTCGCAATGTTGGGGCTATTGTCAAAGCATGTTCTTCAGATATCCATCTTGCATAGGCAGAGTATCTATCATAAATTAAATGTTGGATCGGCGTAGATGCGAGACTAATTAGGCTGATAATTAAAACTCCCGGGCCAGTACTGAGAGATTCATCCATAATTAATATATATATCAATGCAGCTTGAACAGATATTAATACAACTATGTCGAATAAACCGTCCATGAATCTTCCAAAAAAAGTAGGTTTGTTTAATAATCTAGCGATATTTCCATCACAATGATCGACTATAATTGATAATATGAATATTAATATTCCATAGAAAATAAATTCTTTCCCAAATAAGATCAGAGTAAATGAACTCAATATACCAATTAAAAGGGCAATTAACGAGACTATGTTAGCAGAACATTTTGTATAGTAAAATATTGGAGTGACATACCAAGCTATGATTCTTAGCATGCCTTCTGTTGAAAAAATATTATAAATTTGGCCTTTATTAACATCTTTAATTTTCCCTATTAAATTGAATAAATTCATGGGATTAATATTTCAGCCTCACCATCTATTGCAATTTTAGAGTTAACAATACATTGTGTTATAAATATAATTTTATTAGTTTTTTTATCTATAGATTTAACCTTAATATAAGTATTCACTTCATCACCAACATAGATGGGTCTTTTGAATTTAAGAGATTGAGATGTATATACACATCCTGTTCCTGGTAACTTAGTTCCAAATAAGGCTGAGAAAAAAGAAGCTGACAATAAACCGTGTGCAATCTTCTTTCTATAACGTGAATTTTTTGCATAATTTTCGTCAAGGTGAATCGGATTAGTATCTCCAGATAATTTTGCAAAATCATTTATATCAGATTCAGTGATAACCCTTTTAGAGCTAACCTCCATACCAATAAATATGTCGTCTATAGAAATTTTTACTGTCTTCATATTATTTAAAATTTTTTTTATTTAAAATCTTGGCTGGATTACCAAATACGGTAGTATTTTTTTCCACATTTTTAGTTACAAAAGATCCTGCGCCTATGATAGAGTTCTCTCCAATTACTATTGGTTTGTTTTTTGTTCCTTGTTTGATGATTGCTCCAGTTCCTATGTATACGTTATTCTCAATTATTACATTACCATTGCACTTGACGGCTGGAGCAAATGTTACATAATCTCCTATTTGACAATCATGTGCGACATAACTATATATATTTGCATGAAATGATTTGCCGATATTAATGTTAGAAGTTAATGTAACAAATGGACAAATAATAGAACCATCACCTACTTTAACTATATCCATAATACAAGAACTATTAGATATAATAGATTGATGATTGATTTTATTCGAAGTACATTTGTCATATAAGTCTCTACGGACTTCATTATTTGATATTGCTATAGTGATATTTTTTTCTTTAATATCAGAAGATACAAAATCTTTAAACAATACTATAGGTGATCCATTGATATATTTATTTTCTGGGAGAAAATCTTCATCAACAACATAGCATGTATCATTGATTGAAATCTCCTTCATGCTCAATAATACTGGCATAACTTCCCGAGAAAAACCGCCAGAACCATAAATACCAAATATTTTTTTTACTGACATTTATTACTCAACTAAATAATTAAGTTTCCATAATTTATATTGTGCTTCAGGGGAATAACCAGCGAATTTAGCTCCAGATGGAGTCCAAACTCTTCTGTTACGATACTTGTCAGCTACATACCAAAATTCTTTTTCAGTTATATCTAAATATTTTAAAAAATCTTTCCAATGTTTGATAGGGAATTCACCATCATATTTATGAACAAGTGCTACAGCCTCCTCTCTGTTTATATGCCCATCTCTAATCTCATGAGCTGCATCATATGTTGCTCTACAAATACCAAATTTCATGTATGCCATCCACCAATGGAACCCATCAAGCTTATCATCTATACTACCATATTTTTGATAAGTGCCTTCAGATCTATCAGGATTAGCTTCAAAGCCACAATTTTCAACAGCATAATAATAATTCCATTGAGGTGTCCATCTTTCATAGTAGGACATCCAATGTCCAACACTTCCGACTCTCTCAAGATCTTCTTTTTTAGGTGATTGATAAAAATCAAATGAAGTAGTTTTTATTTCTTCTCTAGTAAAAACATTTCTTTTTAAACCAGCATCTATAAGTTTTTGAGGGCCACTCCCCTTATAAAATATTTCTTCCCAATCTTCCATAGGAGCTTCAACCATATTCTTATGCTTCTCTTCGCCACCGTACTCAATCTCACCGTTTTCTCCAAAGAAGATTAAAGGAATATTGAATTTAACAGACATATGATATGCCAAATATTGTTGGCCATAACCGAATGGATCCCACGCATCACCATGCAAATCAAATGCGAGCATGGAAAGCTTTCTATGTAAGTTCCCATCAGGATGAATGAGTATATTGTCATAACCTTTGTCTTTAAGAGCAGTAAAGTTTTTCCAACCAATATCTGTATATAGAAATGGAGCCCATGTAATTGTTAGAGGGTGCATTCCATATTTATGTTTCAATTTGTGGGTCACCATTCCACTATCTTTACCACCAGAACCAGGCACTATTACATCCCATGAGCCATCTTTTGATCTATGCTCATCACATACTTTTTGTAACTGCCTTTCTCTTTCTTCCCAATCAATCTCATTATCTTTCTCATAAGCATAATCGCAAGCAGAACATTGTCCTTTAATTTTTTTGTCAAACGATATTCTTGGTCTTTGATTCGAAATAACACATTTATTACAAAATCTTACCTCTTCGGGCAGAACATCTAATTGTTTATCTAGTATATCATCAGTTACTTTTATAATTTTACTCATTTTTACCTCTATAATTTAATAAATTGTTTTAAAAGCTCTAAACCATATTTGCCACTTTTCTCTGGATGAAACTGACAACCATAGGCGTTATCTTTATTGATGACTGCTGCAATATTAACATCATTGTAGCTTGTTGTAGCTAAAATATTTTCATCTTTATTACACTCTGCTTTATATGAGTGGACAAAATACATTGATGACTTCTTATCCTGTGATTTTAGCAATTGATTTTTCTTGCCATCTATTGATAGAAAAATTTTATTCCAACCTATGTGTGGTATTTTATGATGTTTATTTTTAGAATTAATATTTGGAATTTTTACAACATTACCCTCAATTATATCTAAACCGTCAATTTCTCCAAATTCATAACTTTTACTCATCATCATTTGCATTCCTAAACAAATACCTAAAAATGGACGTTTTTTTTCTATATGTTCTTTTAAAGGGTCAATTAGTTCTCTTAATTTAAGACCTCTCATTCCATTTTTAAATGCACCTACGCCAGGAAGAATAATATGTTTTGCTATTTTTACCTCTTTAGGTTTATCTATAATTTCAATTTCCGCCCCAATATGTTCGAGTGCATTACTTACATTGTATAAATTACATAAACCATAATCTACTATGCTTATTTTAGGCTTCATATTCTCGAACATTAATATCATTTGCATGACAGAAGTTTCTTATTGATTCAACATCAGAACGATCATAATGCAATATATCTGCCATTGCGATCGCATCAGCAGAAGAATCTTTTACAGCCTTAGATAGGTCTTCATGACAACCCATACCGCCACTTGCAATCACGGGTATAGAAACAGATTCAGAAACTTTTTTTATTAATTCATAATCAAAACCCTTTTTAGTACCTTCATTGTCTACAGAGGTCAAGAGTATTTCACCAGCTTCCAGTTCTTCGCCTTTTTTTGCCCATTCAAGCACACTCATTCCAGTTTTTTGACGACCATTTTCTGTATAGACTTCCCAAGAACTGTCTTCATTTCTTTTTGCCTCTATTGACAAAACCATACATTGAGAACCAAATTTTCTTGATACTTCTGTTATAAGCTCAGGATTTTTTGTGGCTGCTGTATTGATAGCTACTTTTTCAGCTCCACATCTAAGAAGATATTTTACATCGTCAATAGATCGTAGGCCACCACCTACTGTAATTGGTACATAAACATCTTTGACAGTTTTTTTAACAATTTCACTTAAATTATTTCTTCCATATAAACTTGCAACTGTGTCCATATAGATGATTTCATCAATGCCAGACTCATAGTATTTTTTAGCATAATCATTAGGATTTCCTATTACTCTTAAACCTTCTAAATGAATGCCTTTAATTAAGTTGGGTCCTTTTATATCTAACCTTGATATTAATCTAATATTGCTTGTCATAAAACTTACTTAATACGATTTCTTAATTCCCAGCTACCATCAATATATTTCCAAATATGTGGAGAACGAAATTTGTCACATAACTTCAGAAAATAATCTTTTGAGAATATTGGTTCTTCAAATGCTTTGCTTGCAATTGGAAATTCTTTTTCATTGATACTAAGATATTTATATATTTCTTTTGAAAATCTTTCTGGAAACTCATGATCAAATTTATTAACAAGAAGAACCCCTTCGCTTCTATTAATATCACCCGATCTGATTTCTTGAGATGCATCTGTAGTAGCTCTACCTATGCCAAATTTTATGCCCATAGTATAATAAAAAAAATCATCAATTTTATCGTCAATACTATTATATTTACTATAAGTTCCAACTGTTCTTTCTGGGGCTGCTTTAAAATCACTATGTTCTGCAGCATAATAATAATTTGACTGTGGATGCCATTTCAAGTAATAACCTAAGTATCTAAAATCAATCGATGTTTTTTCAATATCTTTTATAGATTCTGGAATATATATTGATAAATCATTATCTGTTAAGCCGAAATCATTTTTTAATGATTCATAAGAAACTCCACCAAAAAACATATTATCTCTTTCGCTTAATGCAGAGAATGTCCAGTCTCTTTTTGATGACATTGCCTCATTTACTGGTGTGCCATATTCAGCTTCTTGCTCTCCGTAGAATATTAAAGGAATATTGAATTTAATTGCCATTTTTGGAGCAAAACATTTTTGTCCTAATATAAATGGCTGAAAAGGATGGAATAATTTATCCACAGCTAATCGTGTTAATAATCTATGTGTTTTACCATTTGGTGTCATGAGATAGTTATCAAGACCAGAATGAATCCAAGCCTGAAAATTTTCCCATCCCCATTGTGTATACATATTTGGTGCCCAAGTTACAGTTAAAGGATTCATATTGTATTTGTATTTCAATATATGAGATGCATAGAAACTATCTTTACCACCAGAGCCTGGGACAAGGCAATCATATGAGCCGTTTTGACTTCTATATTTCTCACACAAATCTTTTAATTCTCTTTCTCTTTTTTCCCAATCAATGTTTTTGTTTTTTTTCTCTGTAACTATACATGCATCACATACTCCATCTTCATTAAAATTTATAGTGGTTTTTTTGGAATCTTCAGTATGCTTAAATTCTATTGTTGTATTCGGACGCTGATTAGAAATAACACATTTTTTACAAAACTTAACTTCTTTGGGAAGACCATATTTAGTTACATTTGATTTGTCTTTTTTGAATTCTGTTAAATCAATTTTGCCAGGGGCTTTTATTATTATTTTCGATTTATTCATTATTTAATCGTCCATCCTCCATCTACTATTATATTTTGCCCTGTTATATACGACGACATGTCACTAGCCAAGAAAAGCACTGGTTCCGAGATATCATTTTCTGTTGCCATACGATTTAGTAATGTTTTCTCGTTATACTTTTTTATAAATATTTTTTCTTGATTTCTTTCAACTCCACCAGGAGAGATTGAATTAACTCTAATATACGGAGCTAGAGTGGAAGCTAACCACTTCGTCATATAAATTATTCCTGCTTTAGAAATCGAATATGCCGCGGGATTATTGATACTAGTATTTTTATAAATGTCCCAATCAGGCGCATTTACTCCATATATAGATGATATATTTATGATAGAAGCATTTTTTGTCTTATTCATAATTTTATATAAACCTTGTGTCAGAAAGAAGATTGACGTTAGATTGATATCGATAGCTTTATTCCAAGCATCAATGCTTTGTTTTTCAAAACATGAATTCCAGCCTTTCATTGTATCTGTGCCAACCATACCTATCGAATTAATCATGATGTCAATTTTATTAAATTTCTTTTTAAGACTTTTTATGCAAGCTTCCCTTTCTTTTGTAACAGCTAGATCTATCGCAAACACTTCAATTTTATTTTTATATTTTTTTTCAATCCTTCTTTTACTTTTTATAAGAGAATCTTGATCTAGATCTATGAGTATTAGATCAGAACCACATTGTGAGAGCTTATGTGCAATAGAGGTACCTATATGCCCACAGCCACCTGTAATTATCGTGACTTTTTTTGATAAATCTAAACTTTTAATTTTTGTGTTCATAATTTTTATCATATATATAGGATGCTATATCAAAATCCTGTTCATCATCAATGTCTATACTTTCATTTTTAGCAATTTCAAAGCCGCCGACTTTTCCAGTGAATAAATCACTGCAGTTTTTAATATAATCAATAGATGTAATGTAAGCATAAGTTGTAATCATATAACATTTTTCCGCATCTTGTCTTCTATTAATTTCTTTATTGGTTTTATTAATTATATTGACTGTACCTTCTTGGTTTTTGACAACCATATTAAAATTGGGCGAGTGATTACTTTGAGTTACGCCTAGAACTAAATCAAAAGTATTGGTTTTATAATAGTTTATCATTTTGTCTACTGTTTGATAATTTCGCAATGGTGATGTACATGGTAATGACACAAAACAATCAATATCATTAGTATAATTTTGAATTGCATGTTTCCAGCTCAGCAATTCTTTAGATGTATCATCAGCAAGATTTGAAGGCCTGATAAATGGAACATTAGCACCATACTTTTTTGAAATTTTTGCTATCTCTTGATTATCAGTAGAGACAACAATGTCAGAAAATATTTTAGATTCTATAGCATTAATTATAGTATGTGCAATCAATGGTTTTCCAGAAAATAATTTAATATTCTTATCTGGCAAGCCTTTTGAACCTCCGCGAGCAAAAATAAATGCAACTGTATTCATTATCTAATGGCTATTGATTTTTTAGATTGCAAAGACTTATGCATTGCATTAATCATATATTGGGTTGTAAGACAGTCTTCAAATTCTAAATCTGTATTAGAATTAGACTTTATAGCATCACTGAGATTTTTTAACTCTCTCATATATGAATCATTAAGATTATCTTTGTAATATTTTGATTGAGTTGATGTGCTTTTATTAATTAGTAAAGAATTATTCATATGATCAATAGTTAAAGTAGAATTGTCTAAATATACTTTACAATATCTTTTTGTATTTTTAGATAACATATTTAATCTCATTCTTACAATAGGATATTTCTCCGAATATTCAAATATAGCAATTATATTAGTTTCAATATCAAATAAAGAGTTTGTTTTGCTAATATCTTTAACTGTAACTTTCTTTGGTTTTCCAAATAGCAGTCTTAAATAATCAATCTCATGACTTAATTCATTAATAACCCCACCACCAAGCTCTTTCTTAAATGAAACAGAATTCTTATAGTTTAGATTCCTTCTCCATTTTCTAAAATCTGTTTCAACGGATATTTCTACTTCTTTAATATTTCTGTATTGGGACTTTTTTAAAATATTTAAGATACTTTTTAGTCGGTTAGTAAATCTCATATTATAGCCTACCAATGTTTTTAGTTTTAACTCTTTACATATTTTGCTTAACTTTTCAGTTTTGATTCCTGGTACCGTCAATGGTTTTTCTATAAGAAGATTAAAGCCTTTTTTTGCTACATTTTCAGCATCAGCTATATGCATAGTTGCAGCAGAGCAAATTATTGCTATTGATTTATTATTTATAGGAGCCACTAAATCAAGATTTTGAATTATATCAATTTTTGCATTTATAAATTTATTATCATCGTTTTGTGTAAATCTTCTGCATATTGCAATCTTTTTTTTCGGTGATAGTTTTACTATATTCTCTAAATGTCTTAAAGCAATACTACCTGTTCCTATGATTAAATAATCAACAAAAATTTTCTTATTGTTATTCTTGAGCTTTCTCATAATCTTTATGATTGCCAATATCAAGCCATTGTTCGTGTAATGGAAAGATTCCAACAGAATTTTCTTTTATATTTTTCTCTATAAGATCTGTCATATTCACCAAAGTATTATCTTTTATTTCATTTAATAATCCAGGGTTTATTATATAAATACCCGCATTAATTAAATATTTTTTAATTGGCTTTTCAATAATATTTGATAGTTTGTTATCTTCTAGCTCGATAGTGCCAAAAGGTATCTGAATATCATAAATTGCTGCGCAAACAGTTATTAGCTTATTTGATTGATTATGATAATCAATTAATTGACGATAATTCATGTCTGTTAATACGTCGCCGTTAATAACTATAATTGGATCAACTATATTTTTATCTTTTAATAAATAAAGACATCCAGCTGTTCCTAATGGCTTTTCTTCCTCTAAGAATTTAATATTTGAATCTGGATTAGAGAGTTTTTTAAAATAATCTTTGACCATCTCAGCTTTATAAAATATTGATATATATATTTTATTTAATCCATACAGATGCAGTCTATTGACTATCTCATGTATCAAGGGTTTTTGATTAACAGGCAATAATGGCTTTGGAGTATTTAATGTTAGTGGCAACAATCTCTTACCCTGTCCACCAGCCATTATTATAACAGGATTTGGCAAAGAATTTTTTTTTGTATTATTATCATTAGTTGCTATATCAACAATATTTTTGTGCTTATCTATGAGAGGCACAAATCTATAAGATGTTAATAATTTATTGATAGTACCAATGTCACCAACTAATGCACATTGAGGATCATTATTCATAACGATATTACATTTAGTTTGAAGGTTTTTACCATTTAATAGTGCTCTTCTTATATCCCCATCAGATATAGTTCCTATAAGTTTTTGATTATCTAAAACAAGGACTAGCTTTATTAGTGATTTTTGAAGGGATTCAATAGCTACTGACATTTCATCACTATGAGATACTATGTTAGATTTAATGGTATTTTTCATTTTGTTCTAAAATCCTTTTTTCTAACAATAGTATTTTTTTTTACAGATCTTAATAATTTTTTATTGAGAATATTACAAAATTCAATAGAAGATATTCCAGTATTAGTTCTAATGCTTATCAAATCATTCTCTGTTATTTTTTTACCTTTGGTTATATTATTTTTATAAACAAGGTTTTTTTTGATTACTAACATATTTTTCTTTTCTGATGGTGTAATGTGCTTGTCAAAAGAACCATTAATGATTTCTGTATTACGGATATTTTTAACATATTGTTTCAGTTGTTTGAAATTCAATGAACTTTTATGATCTGGTCCTTGAAGGTTCTTGTTCATTGTTACATGAACTTCTATTGCTGATATATTTTTTGATGTTGCAATAATCGGCGTTATAGGATTATTTGAATGATCAGAATAACCAATTGGCATATTATATTTTTGTGATAATGTGTCGATAACATTGAGGTTTAATTCATCTATAGGAGCCGGGTATTCAGTTGTACAATGGAGCAATGTAACTTTTTTGGAAATATATTTACTATGATTTAAGTATAGTTTACTATTTTTTTTATAATTGAATTTAAATCCTTTATTTTTATAGCCATATGAAAGTGCAGATAAAGCAATATCAATTTTATCTAATGTAGATAGACCGCAGGATATAATAATATTCTTTTTTGTTCTTCCAGCATTAATTAGTAATTGGATATTAGATAAGTCCGATGAACCTATTTTAATTGTCTTAAGGTTTAATCTATTATGTAAAAATTCTAAAGCTTTTTTATCTGCAGCAGTTGAAATAAAATCTATATCATTCTTAATAGTGTATTCATATAACTTTTTGAAATCATCATCTGACAATTCATACTTCTTTAACATTTCATATTGAGACTCATGCTTATTATCTATTTTTTGATAGTGAGCTTTTGAGACTTTAGAATCAGCAATATTCTCAGCTTTGTAAGTCTGAAATTTGACAGCATCCACTCCAGATAATTTACTCTGCTTTATCATTTCTTTAGCTCTTTTAAGAGAACCATTATGATTTACGCCAATTTCAGCAATGATATATACTTTTTTATTACTGATTGATGTCATAGAATTTCTTTGATTTGATATCACTTAAATTAATTGTCTGTAATATTTTTAATATAGTTTTGATTTTATTTTTTCCTTTATAAGAAACTGTCTTATTTTTTTTAATCATATATATGTTTCTTAAAGCTTTAGAGATCTGCTTGATTGTTCCATCACATGATAATACTGAAGTAGCGACAGGTCTTCCTGCTTGTCTATTACCAATATTTATAGATGGAATATTTAAAGCTGGAGCTTCCACTAATCCAGATGATGAATTCCCTATCAATGCATATGAATATTTAACTAGACTGAGGTAATCAGTTCTACCGGCTGATTTTATTAATGTAGATGAATTATTTCTTTTAATAAATGATTTGATTGATTTCAATATAGTGTCACTGTCACTATCAGAATTTGGATATGTAAATATATAAAAATATTGCGGGTTATGTTCTAATGCTTTTAATAAATTAGTAATTAATAGTTTGTTATTGTTATTGGTTGTTTCTGGATGCAATGATATAATTATGTAATCTTTTTTATTAGGGATTCTATATAACTGATATAATTTTTTTCGAGTTTGAAATTTAATTTCTTTAATAGCATCAACCCCTAAAGATCCAATATTAAATATCTTTTTTGGATTTTCTCCAAGCTGGATAACACGTCTTTTAAAGTTTTTATCTGCAACAAGATGTAAGTCCGCCATTTTTGTTATCATATGTCTTATTGAGTCATCTATTACCCCATGTGTTACTTCACCTCCATGTATATGGACTAATGGAATTCTGCAGATATGACAAGCAATTGCAATAGGCAAGACATCATATCTATCACCTAATAAAATAATCATGTCTGATTTAAGTTTATTTAATATATTTGCACAGTTTTGTAATTGATTTCCAATTGAGTCAAGAATTGAAGATTTTTTTGTATCTTTTTGATTGCTTTTAATTTTTCCATCGATTGTAAATCCATCGGCAAGTATTTCTTTATAAGTAGATCCATACTGTGGTAATAGATGCATGCCTGTAACTATTAATTGCAGTGTAAAATTACTTGAAACCTTTAAATTAGACATTAGTGTATATAAATGATTATAATCAGCCCTACTAGATGAAACTACACAAACTTTACGCTTTTTTTTCATTTATAGTTTGAGCTGGGTAGACTTATGCCCGTTTTCCAATGATTAATTGCGTTAGTCATAGATGACTTAGGCATATTTTTATACATGATATTCATATGTTGAGGTTTCCATAATTCTCTTACTAGTATCTTTTCTTTATGCAGCTTTTTTATTAAAGCTTGATGATATTTCTTGTATTTTTTTTTTAAATATAAGTTAGTTATCCAATGATTAGATTGGTTTTCAATGTTAGATTTATGCAAAAAACAATATTCGTCATTATTGAAAACATCCTCATATTTTTTAAATAAAGTCTTCTTATTTCTAATAGTGGTTTTGATACGATTCATTTGGCTATCACCTAGTGCTGCATTGATATTAGCCATTCGTAAATTATATCCAATCTTATCATGTTCAACTTTCCAATTATGAGATATTCTTGCTGTACTAATTAAATGTTTAATATTTATGAAATCATTTTTATTTTTAAACAATATTGCGCCACCCATACCTGTGGTAATAATTTTATTGCCATTAAAACTTAAAATAGAACATCTGCTTGTAGTTCCGATATGTTTTTTATTATAAAAAGAACCTAAAGCACCCGCTCCATCCTCAATAATTTCAATATTATATTTATTGCTGATTTTCCTTATAGATGTTAAATTTGCGGGATTGCCATATGCATGTACTATTATTATAGCTTTTATCACTCTCCCAGTTATTTTGTTTATACACATTTTATCTTTGATGATTGCAATTTCCTCTAAATATTGTGTCAATTTAGCTGCAGATATATTAAGTGAATCAATTGAACTATCGATAAAATTAGGAATTCCATTTGCCTCCATAATTGCATTTGGAGTAGCAACAAATGTCATAGAAGGTAATAAGACTTCACATTTTTCAACATTAATTGTTTTTAATGATAGAAATAACGCAGCTGTGCCGCTACTAGTTAATAAAATATATTTGCAGCTCGTAAAATTCTGTAATTTTTGACTAAAGCTATTGATATAGTTCCCTCTAGTTGAAACAAAAGTTGATTTAATACAATTAGTTACATTTAAAATATCTTCTTTATTAAAATTAGGCTCATGCATATGTATCTCTTTATGATTTTTTGGTATACATGATTTTATTTTATTTACTATATGCTCAATCATTATTAAGTAGTATATTTATTAGATTTATATTTATTTAAG
>MDTB01111998.1_pt1 | contig 15153 bp, 15 predicted proteins | sample 811161 | NCBI WGS metagenome assembly MDTB01 (sample SAMN05326650, study PRJNA326480) | marine metagenome | isolation source: seawater | place: Mediterranean Sea | collected 2009 | reverse complement strand
TATTTTCTTCACTAGTAATATCTAGCAATCCTCCTTGGCCAAATTGAACTGAGGGAATGTCATGATTAATTTCAGTTTGAGTAAAGCCATTTGTATCAACTAGAAAAATTTCACCAGATTTTTGGGTAATTAGTAGTTGATTGGAGTCTATCCAGGTCAAACCCCAAGGAGCATCCAGGACAACTGGTGTTTTTTCTAATTTTGCAGCAAATATACCTTCTAGGAAACAGATTTGGACAAACAAAATAATAAGAATTTTTTTCATATGATCTAATAAACAATATAGCCGAATTACTAAGTGTGGAAAATGAAAATACAAAAGCAACTATAGCTAAAAAAGGTTCCTTTGTTGTTGAAGTAGAAGAAGGTAAAAAATATTTTTGGTGTGCATGTGGGCTAAGTCAAAAGCAACCCTTTTGTGATGGTTCTCATAAGGCAACAGGTTTTTCAACTATTCCCTATATTGCTACAAAATCTGGAAAAGTTTACATTTGTGGATGCAAGCAAAGCAGCAAAAAACCTTTATGTGACGGTACCCACAATAGGCTTACAGATTAACTTTACTTAACGCCTAATTTTTCTTGAAGATCTTTAGAAGAGGTAGTGTATCTGAAAACATACTTTTTATCATCGTGGCAATAAGTAAACATTTTTTTTGCGGCTAGGGCTGCTTCATGAAAACCACTTAATATCAGTTTTAATTTTCCTGGGTAAGTACAGATATCTCCGACAGCGAAAATTCGAGGAACTGATGTTTCAAAATTTTCTGTATTAACGGCTATTAAATTATTATCTAAATTAAGACCCCAATCTGCAATAGGACCCAGTTCAATCTTTAGTCCAAAAAATGGAAATACAGCATCCACTCCTTCTATATAGGTCTCATCATCTAAGGTAATATCCACTTGACCCTTGCCGTTATCAGTCATTTTTTTTATTGTCCCCATATTGAAGTTCACTTCTTTTTGATCAACTAAATTCATGACTTTGTTTACCGAGTCTTGGACACCTTTAAATTCTTTTCGACGATGAATAAGTGTAATGTCTGAGGCAATCTTGTGAAACCCTAATACGTAGTCCAGAGCAGAGTCTCCTCCTCCAGCTATTAAAATTTTCTTCCCCTCAAAGTCAGACCTTTTTTTTACAGAATAAAAAATATTTTTATTTTCAAATTCCTCTAACCCTGGGGTAGGTAGTTTTCTAGGAACGAAGCATCCCGAACCAGCAGCAATAACTAGGGACTTGCATTTAATAGTCGTGTCTAAGTTAGTTGTGACCATAATATGATCAGCTTGTATATCTATTTTGGAAGTCAATTGATTGAGATGATAACTAGGAGCAAAAGGTTCTGATTGTTTAATAAGATCGTCTGTTAGGCCTTGACCTGTAATTGCTGGTCGAGAGGGAATATCATAGAGATTTTTATCAGGGTAGAGTTCAGCACACTGACCTCCAATTTTATCAAGATTATCAATAAGGTGAGCCTTCATATCCAAAAGACCTAGTTCAAAGACTTGAAAAAGACCACAAGGACCTGCACCTATTATTACAACATCGGTTTCGTGATTTGATCCTGGATTTACAATATTGCTCATGTCTTATTATATGGGTTATTTTGTTTAATTTTCAAATCTAGGGAATAAGAACCAATTTTCCAATAAACTTCTTATCCATAAACACTTTTTGTGCTTTGTGAATATCTTTTAAAGGAAAAGACGCTGATACTAAAGGCTTTATTTGTCCCTCCTCAATATACTTTATCACATTTTCAAATACATAGGTGTCGTTAACGGTAGATCCATACATTGTTATATCTTTTAAATAAAGACTTCTTAGATCTAGATCTACAATAGGGCCTGCAATGGCTCCTGAGACGACATACTTTCCTCCCGGTTTTAAGATATCCAAGAGTTGGGGCCAACTACTTCCCCCCACTAAATCGAGGACGACATCCACAGAGTCATTTCCTAAAACTTTCACGAGATCATCATCTCGGTTAACTGTTTGATCGGCACCTAAAGCTTGGAGATCTGAGGCTTTCTCAGAGGAGCACTGGGCTATTACAGTAGCGCCTCGAACTTTTGCTAGTTGGATGATAGCTGAGCCCACACCGCCTGAGGCACCTGTAATTAAAATTTTTTCGTTTTGTATATTGGCACGACACAGCATTCCCTCCGCAGTAGAATAGGAAATAGGAATAGAAGCTAATTCAATATCTGACCAGTCACAATTAATGGGATATGACTCTTTTGCAATTGCAACACAATACTGAGCAAACCCTCCATCTATTTCTGAACCTACTGTTTGCATTGCAAATGGGTTATTAGACTTTGGAGAGTTTTGCATAGACCGAACTATTACTCTGTTACCAATACATTGAGGGTCTACGCCCTCACCTGCTTGAACAATATAACCACAGATATCTCCACCTTGAATTCTAGGAAATTGTAAAGGGACCCCTGTCCATGATGCATCTTCACTGTTAACCGCGACCAGACCTTCTTCTCCACCGGCACTAGTATCACTTGTAACCTTTTTGGAGTACCAACCCAGACGAGTATTAATATCGGTGTTATTGACACCTGCACCTTTAACTTCGATAAGTACCTCTCCTGACTTAGGTGTGGGAACAGGGATATCTTCTTTGTAGACAAGCTTTTCTAAACCACCGTGTCCTGTTAAGTAGACACCAGACATTTTTTTGGGGATGTCGCTCATCAATTATATGGCGCTAAGTATTTTTTTGGCATACCAATCGTGAAAGACATGAGTGGGCTCATCCATAATCGGAGAAAAACGCCCCCCATCAAAACCTTTAGCGTAGCGCCCCTTTTGCATTCCCTCTACCACATAAATATCCTCTTCAAATACAGTCTTCCAGAGATTTGCATTTTCTCGTCGAGTTTGTTGATATTCATCTCCTAGCATGGAGGGGTCAGAATAGTAAAGTTCAATATGCTCTCTAATTTTATTAGGAGCCAACGGTTCTATAATAAGATTGAAAACATGGTCTTTTTGAACACCTAAAATTAAGTTAGGAAATAAAACAATATATTCTCCTTTAGTCTCCCATTCAGATCCAAGGTTTTGAAATTCTCTAAAATATTTTCCTGTTGAGTAGCGTGGAATATATTTATTACTAATTTGTCCTGAGTAGTGACCATACTCCACAATATTTTCATGATCTTCTAATTTGGAATAGCTATTAAGACCTGGGTGAATCCAAGGGAGGTGATAAGACTCTAAGTAATTCTCTACTGCCAGTTTCCAATTTGTGTGAACATCAAGTTTAAAAGATGAGTCGCTCATATCTGAATACATGGGTTGATCAAAAGCTGACCAACGATTTAATAAAGGTTGGTTAGCATCTTCAAAGGGTGGTGCCCTTCCATCGGGGTTGACAAAAATAACGTCTCTCCAGATATGAGAGCGAACTTCAATCAAGGATAATTCACTTTTATCTATCTTGGAATGATAGTTATAACCGGGCCCACCAATATGAGGCGTGGCTAAGACTTCTCCTGTTTGTTTGTAACACCACGAATGGTATGGACAACGAATTGCGCCTTTTAAAACTATAGGCTCTTCAATAAGAGTCATCCCTCGATGGCGACAAACATTTTGAAAAACGCGAATTTTTTTATCTTGAGTGCTTCGAATTAATAAAAGAGGATTTTTGAAATAACTAACAGGTTTAACTGATCCTGGTTGAGGGAGGTCTTTTACAAAACCAACAGCAAACCACCCTTTATTAAATAGATGTTCGCCCTCCATCTCAAAACACTCTGGTCTGACATAATAATCATTAGGCACACCACGAGCCTCATGAATAGGTTTAATACATTTTTCTAATTCATGACGATGAGGAGTAAAGACTTCCCCAATTGAATTATTATCGATGCCTTGTTGTTTCATACAATTGCCCTATCCCAATCAAAATTCTAGATTAATTTGCTAAATTTTAAAAAGAAAATATGGGGGGGCCAAATAAAGTTTCATCAATAACAACTCCTAAGCCTGGACCCTCTGGAACAGAGATGTGACCCTGAACAATGTTTATACCATTATCCTTATCATAATTTCCTTCAATATAGGGCGCGGCTAGCCAAGTTCCTTCTAGTAAATTTTCTTTAACAGTTGAAGCTATATGGGTACAGGCTGCTGCTATAATGTCTCCTCCCCAACTGTCATCACAGGTGTGAGGTAAATTAGAGGTCTCACAAATATCTCGAAATATTTTCATAGGCTCTAAACCCCCAATTCTGGTCACTTTCATTCCAAATCCATCAACAATCCCTCTATCTACAGCGCTACGAACAACTTTTAGAGAAGTACTATTCTCATCCATATAAAGAGGGTGGGTGATTTGAGTTTTAATTTCTTGAAGGTCTTCGATGGTATCACAGGGTTGCTCCATTACAAAAGGCACCTCCGAGCACTCTCGACTTACTTGAATAGCATCCTCGGTGCTCCAACCTCTATTAGCATCGACCGCCATTCGTACCTCTTTATCTTCAATCAGCTCCCAGACTTTTTTAATAGTCTCTAAATCAATCTCTATGGGCCTTCCTCCTACTTTGATTTGGACCCGAGGATAGCCCTCTAAAATTTTTTCTCTTACTACTCTTACTACTTCGTCTGGGGGGGCCACGCCTGTGGCATAATAAGAGGGGACTTTTTTTCTTAAGGCACCCCCTAAAAGTGAAGAGACACTCACTCCTGAAATTTTTCCTAAAGCATCATGGGCTGCTATATCTATCGCAGCTTTAGCATAATTATGACCATTCAAAAGAGAGTCCATTTTGAGATGAATGACTTTAGGTTCAACAGAACATCCAATGAGCCCTGGTGCCATTTCTTCGAGTGCTGCTCGGGCTCCTTTAGCATGAGCTTCGGCATAGGTTGGTCCAACGGGGCAAGTCTCGCCCCAGCCTGTTTGACCTGACTTGGTAATTATTTTGACTAGAGTAGTATCTAGTGAATAAACTTTTGCATTGGCCATAGAGTAAGGGCCATTTTTTACAGGGAGGTCGTGTTGGTAAATATGAATTTCAGCAATTTCCATTTATTTTTATTTCTTGTTATAAAGCTTTATAGCTATAGCTAAAACTGCTCCAAAAATTCCTAATAGGAGTCAAGTCTCTAGGGTCACTTTAAATCAATCCAAATAGTTTTTAATTCACAGTATTGGTCATGGGCTGACAAAGACTTATCCCTTCCTCCAAAGCCTGAGAGCTTATAACCTCCAAAAGGCGTCGTAGCATCTCCTTCTCCATAGCAGTTAACTGATACAGTTCCAGCTTTAATTTTTCGTGCTGCGACATGAGCTGTTTTATTAGAGCTCGTAAAGACAGAAGCTGCTAACCCATACTTGTTTTGGTTGGCGAGAGCAATTGCCTCTTCGGGATCTTTGAAGGTAGTAATTCCTAAAACGGGCCCAAACACTTCTTCCAAAAATAACCTATTATCAGGCTTTACTTCATCAAATATAGTAGGCTCCACAAAATAACCCCCAGAGTCCTCTTTGGTTCTTTTCCCTCCGATAACTAATTTATTTTTATCCTGATTGGCTTGATCAATGAAACCCATGACTTTATCTAGATGAGATTGCTCAATCATGGGTCCTATTCTAGTTGCCGCATCCAGAGGATCACCTACTACCCACTCTTTGGATTTTTCCACGATTAATTCTAGTAATTGATCTTTGATCGATTGATGTACCAGCAGACGAGAATTAGAAGAGCAATTTTCTCCCATATTCCAAAATATAGAATTAGTAGCGTGATCTGCTGCGGTATCTAAATCCTCAGTATCTTCCATAACAATGAATGGGTTTTTTCCACCACACTCTAATAAGACTCTTTTAAGATTAGTGTCAGCAGAGTAGCGGAGAAACATTCTACCAGTTTCAGTAGAGCCTGTAAAAGCAACACAGTCGACTTCAGGATGTTCACCCAATGCTTTTCCTACTGTCTCACCAAAACCACAAACTACGTTTATCACTCCATCAGGAATGCCCGCTTCTGCAGCCAGTTCTCCAATTCGAATTGTTGAGAGCGAAGTTTGCTCAGCTGGTTTTAAAATGACTGTATTCCCTGTTGCAAGAATAGGGCCTAGCTTCCAAGCAGCCATCATAGCAGGAAAGTTCCAAGGTAGAATTGCTACCACAACACCCATCGGTTCTCTGACAATCATCGAGAGGACACTAGGGTCACTAGGAGAGATTTGATCATAGAGCTTATCAATAGCTTCGGCATGCCAGCGAAGAGTGTTGACTGTTTCTGGCATATCTATTTCTAAACAGTCAGTTATCGGTTTGCCTGCCTCCATGGCTTCCATCATTGCCAACTCCTCAGAATGAGCTTCAATGACTGTGGCAAATCTCAATAAAACTTTTTTTCTTTCAGAGGGCGCCATCTTGGACCAAGGTCCCTCATCAAATGCTTTTCGAGCTGCAGATACGGCTTTGTTAACGTCCTCGCTGGAAGCCTCAGCGATACTTGCTAAAACTTTTCCATTTGCAGGGTTAATGGTATCGAAAGTTTTACCATCTACTCCAGGAAGAGGTCTCCCTCCTATTATCAATTGTGTAGAAAAATCAATAGTTTTAGACATATATAGCTCCTTAATTAATTCCTTTTAATAGAAGACTGGATTAGCCAATCTCTTTCTTCCTGCCAGTCTCTCCAAACCAATCGGTTATTTGTAGTATGGTTAGTGGGTAGTTTTGACATGGCAATTCTTAAATCGTGGCGAGCAGGTGCAGGTACATTGGGAAGGGGTTTTCGAGGTGGGCCCATATTTCTGCCTGATAAGTTAGTAGCTGCCTTAATACCTGTGAGGTAATCAACATCGTGCCGGTTGCCCCCCAGCCATAAACACACAGGTTCCATTAACTTCCATAAGTCCATAGCTTCCTGATATTTTTTCTCGTCTATTAGATTAAATAATTGAACGCACTCGTGAGGCATAAAATTTACTGCCCCCCAAATCATACCCGTACATCCACTCATTAATGCAAAAGGTGCAAAAGAGTCGATACCGCAAAAAACTTTTCCTCCTGTTTTAATAAATTTTTGTAAATTTAGAAAGTCTCCAGAGCTATCTTTAATATAATCTAGATTTTCTATAGCTAATAATTTTCGGTAAGTATCTTCAGAGAGAGGTGCTGCTTGTTGAGGAACATTGTACATTACAATGGGAACTCGCACTGCCTTTGCAATAGCCTCATAATGATAAATAACACCTCGTTCGGAAGGAGGCTCTAAGAAAGGAGGCATTACCATTAAGGCCGATGCTCCAGCACCCTCTGCCGCTCTAGCTTTTTCGATACACTCGTTTGTGCTAAGAGCTGTGGTTTGAGCAATAGTTAAACATCTGCCATTTACATGTTTAACACCCTCAGTGATTAAGGTTTGTTTTTCTTCATCTGTAAGATAAGCGTATTCACCCGTACCAGAACACAATACAAGCCCGTGGACTCCAGCCTCTAATAAGTCATCGATATGGGAATAATACTTTTTTAGGTCGATGCCTTCACCATTCTCTTGGAATGGAGTGCACATAGCTCCAAAAATTCCTTTTAAAATATTCACTGCTCCTCGGTCTCCCTATTTAGGATACACAATGTATCATAATTGATTATCATTTCTTTTATAAATCCCTCCCTGCAGTTATTTCTCGAGATTTAATTCTTAAATTGGCACCCATTTGAGTTAAAAAATTGGGGGGTAAATTAGTTGGTTTTTCAGTATTTTCAAACTTATCTAGCTGAGATGAATTAGACTGACAAGCCTTATCGATGATTAATTTGCCAGCTAACGTTCCTTTAACTGTTCCAAGGCCATTGGAACAACAAGCCGAATAGAGGTTTTCATCTAAAAGTCCAAAAGCAGGTGTGCCGTTTAAAGAAAGACATACTCGACCTCCCCAACTAAACTCAAATGGAGTCTCTTTTAAATTGGGGAAACGCTCTATAAAACTCCTTCGGTGTTTTTGACAGGAACTTTTAAAATCAGAATTTGTTGACTCTAGATTTTGACGACACTTCCAAGTATTTCTTATAAGAAGTCTGGATTGGTTTTCATTAACTTTAATTTTTCTAACTGTCGTACCAACTGGATTAGAAGAAGTTAAGCCCCATGAGGAGTCACCTTTAATAATATGATTATCAAATTTTTTACTAAGAGAGGAATAAGTAAAAATATGAATTAATTGATTTTTATAAAATCCAAAATTACTGATATGTCCATTGATTGCAAAAATAATATTTTTAGAAGTAATCTTTCCGTAGGGGGTATGAGCATCCCAAGTATTTTGGTTTTTTTCAATTTTTTTTATTGGACTATTTTGAAAAACTTTAATTTTATCATTAAGTCTTTTTACAATTCTTTTAATATACTCTGCGGGTTGAATAAGAATTGTCCCTGGAGTATAAATTCCTTGTTGATAATAAGTAGACCCAGTGATTTCAGACATCTGTTTAGCATCTAGGGATTGGTAGTTCTCTTTAAGAGAGTCTAATTGTTTTTTATAATTTTGATTAAAAGATATTCCCTTAGCAGTTGCAGCTCCATTAAGTTTACCAATTTTATTAAATATATTTGGGGGAACGTCATACTCCTCGACCATTTGGGAGGCAAATTCGATAGCCTCTCGGTGAAGAGAAATTGTATCTTTATCTTTTTTAATTGAGCTAAGATAGTCCCCCTTTGCATTAATATTATGTGGGACGTCAATCATGAACCCACTGTTTTGACCAGCCGCACCCTCACCTATTTTCAGAGCATCAAGCAGGATAATCCTATCTCCGCTTCTTAATTCTGTTAATCTTTTAGCTGCTGATATTCCAGCAAAACCCGCTCCGATGACTAACCATTCGCAGATATGATCTTGATCAATAGAGGGGGCAGAATATTGGCATTCACTGGTTTTTAACCAGCCATTTTCACCAATTTCCTTAGGAAATCTACTAGAAGAATAAGCAGTCAAAATGTTTAAAAGCTTATTGCCCTTTGGGTAGCCACTTTTCTTCTGCTTTATATTTATCTTGGTGATCGGTGTTAATGCTTTTTAGGGTTTTATCAGTTCCTATAAGATAGTGTTTACTCATATCAGGATAGTACTTATATGAGATTGGTTTTCGCCCTAAAGCTACAGCCATTTCTCTGACATGATGAGGTGCTGCTCCACAACAAATACCAATAAAATTAATATTCTTACTTTCACAGTCCTTGGCAAACTCAGCCATCTCGTATCTATTACAATAGAGATTATCAATACCCACAGGAAAGGCTCTATTATTTGGAATACAGTCACATCCTTCATCAGGAAGAGAAAACCAAACAGGAAACTCATCGGTAGTTCTTACTGGAACGGGCAAGCCTGCTACATGACAGGAAACTTTTTCTCTAATCTTGATCAAGTGCTTCATGGTATGCTCGGGTCCTCTAAAACAATTTAAACCTACAACTTCTGCACCATTATCTTCAAACATCTTACATGCGTCTTCGGGAGTATGATTGTCACGCGTCAGATCATTAGCAGGAATAGCTAAGTTGACTACTGCAATTAATCCTGCTTCTTTGATTTTCTTTAAAGCAATTAGAGCCTCACCAGTCCATTGAATAGTTTCGGCAACTACAAAATCCACACCTGCTTCTTTAGCCCAAGCTATTTGTTCTTCATACATTTTTTCTACTTCTACTAGAGAATTACTGTCATTGGGGTCATAAATATTTGTATTTGCGACATCGCCGGCTATCATCAAATCTAAATCTGGAAACTCTGCTGCAGCATCTTTTGCTATTTGGAGAGCATTTTTTTGCAGAGGCTCAAGTAATTCCTCTTTACCAATCAAACGGAGTTTTTCTCTATGCCCATAATATGTAAAGGCTTGAACAACATCACTACCCGCTCGAATAAATTCTCTATGAAGCTGTGTAACAACCTCTGGATGTTCTAAGACTACCTCAGGCACAAAGGCACCGGCTTGTAGATATCCTCTTTTTTCCATTTCAAATAAGTAACCTTCAGCACATAAAACTGTACCTTTATCAAGCTTTTCAACGAGATTCATAGTGAACTCCTCCCAATTATAGTAAAACTCTAATATAGAAATTTATGGGTTTCTAGTTTAAAAAAACTATAGGGAGAAGAAAAGTGGGGAAGAAAAAATCAAATTTTTTTGATTCAAGAGATAAATACTTATCGTTTATAAATTCGACAAATGAAAAAAGTAAAATTGCTTTTGAAATCGCAACTTATTTAAAAAAGACAAAAATAAAAGGAGATGCTTTTAAAATCTTCGATGCAGGTACAGGAGATGGAACTATTATTTCAACCCTCTTATCAGCTGTTCACGATAAATTCCCACAAGACCCCATCATAGTTGTTGGAAAGGAAATAAGCATAGATGATATAAATGCTCTATTAGGCTACTTAGGCTATAGGTTCTATGAACATAAAAATTTGGTTTTTTGTATTACAAATGTTTCCTACCAAGATATCTACAACCAAAATTTTGATAACTGTAAATTTTTAAAGAAAGAGTTAATTGGAAATTCAAGCTTCAGCTTCAATCAACAACTTATGGGGATGAGTGATGTTATTAAGAAAAACTGGGAATTAAAAGAAGATAGTGCTTCAACAGTTTTGAAGCCTAAACAAAAAAGCTTTATGGCTATTTATCGAAAAGATCAAAAAATATCGTTGAATCATCTAATACCTAAAAAATTGCAGGATATACCTAAATTATACGACTTTGTTATTGCCTCTCAAGCATTTCGTTTGCGTTCACCATACCAAAGAACTTTAAAGCTGGTTCTATTGCCTTTATTAAGAATGTTAGATAAAAAAGGTCAATTATTTTTTATTTATTCTTCAGGGAATGATTTTACTAAAAAAATATTAAACCAATTTTTCCCAAAAATAAGTCCTTTCCAATATAGTGATCCTAAAGCCTTCATCTCACATGTTTCTAATAATATTAATGACTTTAAAAAAAAATATAAAGTGTCTGTGTCGAGTCTTTTGTTTTCATTTCTCAATATTTCTTTGTCATCGACAAAAAAATTTTCTCCCATGAATTCATTGGGGCTCTGGAATGCAATTACTTATGTAGGTCAAATATCTGAAGATGAACAAAAAAAAATTGCTATTAATGTTAGTTTTCTAGATAAAATAAGCAATATCGCCAAGAAATTAACCCTTAATTTTAAAGATAATATTTTGCATTTTCAAAAAAAAGGTGAGTAAGTTCATTAGTAAATTTGCGGATAGAAAAATATCACCGGGGCTTCAAGAGACCATAAACCTAAATATTGAAAGTCAATTTAAACCGAGACTTTATGAAGACCTGATTAACTACGATAGAATGAGAATGTATAGACTTAAAAGAGTTCTGGAACAACTTCAAAAAAATGATGTTGGTGCTTGTATTTTATTTGACCCAATAAATATTCGGTATGCAACTGATAGTAGAAATATGAGTTTATTTACAATGCACGAACTTGTTCGATTTGTTTTTATTTCAGCAGAAGGAAAGGTTATTTTATTTGATTACCCAAAAAGTGAGCATTTATCAGAGCATCTATGTACTATTGATGAAGTTAGAAGTGTTGTGAGTTGGGATTTTTTTTCAGCTAACAATTTTGTAGACAAAAATGCAAAGGAATGGGCAAAAATTGTCCACGATTTAATTAGAGAACACTCACCCAGTAATAGTCGTTTAGCTATCGATGTTTCAGATCCTGTGGGAATTCAAACTTTGTTAAGACAATTTAATGTTGAGATAATAAATGCACAAAAATTTATTGAAACAGCACGCTCCATTAAGTGTCCTGATGAGCTCATCTGTATACAAGCCTCATTGGAAACTGCTGAGAAGGGGATGTATCTAATGAAAGAAAAATTACAAGCTGGAATGACTGAAGAAGAGCTCTGGTCTTTTATGCATAAAGTAAATATTGAAAATGGAGGTGAATGGTTTGAAACCCGTTTATTAGTTTCTGGATCTAGAACAAACCCCTGGCTACAAGAGTGTAGCAATAAAGTAATTGAGCCTGGAGAATTAGTCGCCTTCGACACAGACATGGTGGGGCCTTATGGGTATTGTGCAGATATTTCAAGAACATTTGTTGAGGGCAATCGATTTAATGATGAGCAAAAAAGACTATACTCACTCTCCTTAGAACATATTCAGCATAATGAAAAACTTATTAAAGCAGGTACGAGTTTTCGAGAATTTGCTGAAAAATCATGGAAACTGCCCGATAATTGTTATGATAATCACTACCCCTGCATTTTACATGGAATAGGTTTATGTGATGAGTGGCCTCTGGTTGCCTATCCAAATAGTGATTTTAGCAATGCTGACTATTCGTCTTATTTTGAAGAAAATATGACTGTTTGCATTGAAAGCTATATCGGGGAAGTTGGGGGAAGAGAGGGCATTAAATTAGAAGATCAATATTTAGTGACAAAAGAAGGCCTGAAAAAACTTAGCTCTTTTCCCTACGAACTTAGTAATTAATTTGGAAAGTCACAAAAAAACAGATGAGAAGATTTCTATCTACAAACTTGATACTTCAGAGGAAATTCTAGAGTATTATAAAAAATGGACAGATAATAATAATTATGAGAAAGATTTAGAGGAGTGGAATTATCTAGCTCCTCTTTTTTGTTCTCAAATATTTACCTCTTATGTATTAAATAAAAATTCTCTAGTTTTGGATGCAGGGTGTGGAACAGGTCTAGTTGGTAAGATTTTAAATAATAAAGGATATAAAAAAATTGAAGGATTAGATTTTTCAAAAGAAATGCTAGATCTTATTCCTCCAAATATTTATCATAGTATTTATCAGGCTGACCTTAATAAGAAATTGGAGGTTCCGGATAGTTTTTACGATCATGCAATTTGTGTTGGCACATTTACCTATGGCCATGTTAGAGCATATGCATTTGATGAGTTTTATCGAATTCTTAAAAATAATTCTTATTTTATTTTTTCTGTGAATGAGGGGGTATATAGTTCATATGGTTTTGATGAAGCTATTTCAAAGTTTGAGGCCAAAGGTTTCTGGTCTGTGATTTCTAATGAAAAAAAAATCTATATTGAAAAAAAAAATATAGAAGCTAATTATGTTTTAGTTCAAATTAAAAAGTAGTTTTTAAAGGTGACTGCTTACCCAGTTTTTTAAGTCCTCTTCAGAAATTAGACCAATTTTTGTGTCAGCGACAGATCCGTTTTTAAATAACATAATTGTAGGGATACTTCTTATTCCAAAATTAGCAGGTGCTTGAGGATTTTCATCAATATTAATTTTTTTGACTACAATTTTTCCATCTAGCTGGGATGCAACATTTTCTAAAATTGGACCTAAAGCTTTACAAGGACCGCACCATTCTGCCCAAAAATCCACTAAAATAGGCAGTTTATTTGAATCTTCAAGTACGCTTTGTTGAAAATCAGCATCTTTAATTTGCTCTATTGACATACATTATATATAGGATTTATTTTTGATATTTCAAATATAATTCCCTGGTGCCTATATGTGGATTAAGTATCGATGTTTCAAATCCATATAGTTTTTTTTCCTGAGAGCTCTCTTTCCAATATTTTGGTATATCAAATATTTCTGGATAGAGATTCAATGCGCCATTTCTTAAAAGATGACAACCTTGAAATTGTGTATTCTTTTTTACAGGTGGAAAATTTATTACTGAGTTGTCAGATATATCTAAATCAAAAAAATTACTTTTCGAATGAACTAACAAAAGATTTTCGATTAAAATATTTTTTTGAAAAAAACTAATGGCATTTTTAATTTCTAATTTAAATTTAGGTTGCCAAAGATTATCAATGTTTAAAATACAAATATCTTGATTTTGAACTTTTTTTATTCCTCCTCCAGTACCAAGGATATTTACTTCATGTGAGATTTTTATATGAGGATAATTTTGATTTAGAAATCTATGAAGAATATCAGCTTGGTAATGTGTATTCACATAGATATTATCAAATGGTAAATTCTCAATAAGTTCAATTGTATATGCTATTAAAGGTTTCTGATTTATGCTCAGTAAGGGTTTGGGAATGTTTTTAGTTAAATCACCCATCCGTGAACCAAAACCTGCAGCTAGAATTAAAACATCCATTTATTTTGTTTTTTTATATACTTCTTCAAATAGTTCACGAAGATCCCAAAATCTGAGATATTCCACATGCTTGAAAATTTGTGTCCATGTGGTATTTCGATATTTTTTTAAATATTGGGGTTTACCGCTTCTATAAAGATTGATCCAATTTCCCAGTATTCTCAGATTTCTGGCTAAACTAACTAGATGAATATCATAAATAGTTTGTTTAAGGGGTTGATTAGATTTTTTAGCATATTCTTTAATACACCTATCTTCTATTTTTGGTGAATATTGTCGACGTGAATCAAATATTAGAGAAGCAATATCAAGACTTGGGTGATTGTAGTGAAGATCTTGATGATCAATCACAAATATATTTCTCTTATAATAAATAAGGTTCTCAAGAAAAAAATCACCATGTGCTAATCTTGGCTTATATTTAGTAGTATTTTTAAGATTTTTTTTGAGTGATATCTGTATTAGCCGATTTAGATAATAGCCTATATGAATCTTGTGATCAAAATAACTGATATACGTCTCTATCCCTTTTAAGGCATCTTTCATTAGATTAGTTTGAGCCTTCACAAGAATACCTGAAAGTTTTTTTCTAGGTTTTTGGAGATGAATGATATTTTGTAGTGCTCTGGGAAGAATTGTTTTTATTTCTTCTCTTTTAAAATATTTTGATGAATTATTTGTTGGGTAATAATCCATTAATAAATACTTTAATGATTTATTTTCTTCTAAAATCCTAGGTGTCAGTAATCCTTGAGATTCAAGAACCCTATCTGCTCTTATGTATTTTAAAAACTCTGAGGGATTATTTTGAAAAGACAATATTAAAAACTTTTGATTAGCAGTTTTACATAGTTGAAATATTTTATTAGATGCATCTGTATTAAAAATTAACTTACCTCCTATTCGAATATTTTTTCGAGCTAATTGTTTTTTGATCTTAGATAAGTTTATTGTATTTGTTGAAGCCATTTTGTATTTTGAGATTGTATATCAATA
>MDTB01106825.1_pt1 | contig 15153 bp, 17 predicted proteins | sample 811161 | NCBI WGS metagenome assembly MDTB01 (sample SAMN05326650, study PRJNA326480) | marine metagenome | isolation source: seawater | place: Mediterranean Sea | collected 2009 | reverse complement strand
TGAAAAAAATAGTTACTTCATTAGTAGATAAAATTTATATTGCATTAGATAGGGATGCAATTAAACAAGCTTTAAAATTCTGTGAAAAATTAATGGCAGAAGGAAAAGAAGTCTATCTTGTAGATATGCAGGATAAGGACCCGAGTGAAATGGGTTTCGAAAATTTCACACAACTGATACAAAAAACAGTTCCTCTAACCTATTATAATTTAATGGAACATAAACTAGCAATATGATTAAAAAATCATACAATAGAATACTGGAAATCTCAGATGATCATAAACAAATAACATTACCTGATTCGAGATATTATAGACGTAATGGTGAATATTATCCATCTATTACATATGTTTTAAATTGTTATCCTAAAGGTAAACATTTTCAAGATTGGCTTAAAAAAGTTGGATATAGTGCAGATTGGATTGTTAAAAAAGCATCTGAAGAAGGTACAGCTGTACATGAAATGATCGAAGATTATTTTGCAGGTAAGGAATTAAATTATTTAAGTGAAAGTGGTTATCCTAAAATGGATCCTTTAGTTTGGCAAATGTTTTTACGTTTTGTAGACTTTTGGGAAACACATAAACCAACATTAATTGAAACTGAAGTACATTTATTTAGTGAAGAATTAAAGGTTGCTGGTACTTGTGATTTAATTTGTGAAATTAATGGTGAATTATGGGTTATTGATTTTAAAACCTCTAATCATTTACAAACTACTTATGATTTACAAAGTGCAGCATATGCTCAATGTTATAAAGAATGTTTTGGTAAAACTGCTGACCGTATAGGAGTTTTATGGTTAAAATCCAAATCTAGGGGTGTAGATAACTCTGGTAAAAGATTAAAAGGTAAGAATTGGGAAATATTTGAATCACCTAGATCGCAGGAAGAAAATATAGATATTTATAAATCAGTTAAAAGAATATTTGATCTTGAAAACCCTAAGCATAAACCTGCTACTACTTCTTTTAAAACTAGTGTGAAGAGAACCGCGTAAAAATTTGGTTACCTGGGATAGCTTTCGTATATTTACACAGTAAATAATAATAAAAATCAAGGTTATGTCAAACACAGTAAAAATTAAAAGAGGTCGTCCAAGTAAAAATGTTGGTAAAATTGTTAGAAGATTTAAGCCAAATACAATGTTAATGGATGATTTTAAATTCGATCCCCAATTATTTATTCCTATGAAAACTGGAACTAAAATTGATAAATTGCTTTCTAGTGAAGGTGGGATGATGAAAGGTACTAACGTAGCATTCGTTGGTGATCCTGGAGTAGGTAAAACAACAGTTTTATTAGATATGCTCGCTAATATGAAAAAAAATGGAAGTAAAGTTTTATTTATTTCTGGAGAGATGACACAAATAGATATGGTAGGAATGGTTAAAAGATTTCCTAAATTTGGTCAATTACCTATTTTATTTATGGGTGATTGGATTGAAAATGATCCATTAGTTATTTTAAAATCAATCCTTAGTGAAGGATGGGATTCAGTATTAGTAGATTCATTTGCGGAATTAGCAGTTGCTGTTCAGGATTTTCACGGAGGTACTATGAAAAACGCAGAAACTCAATTATTAAATTTATTTGAAAAACATAATAAAGCAGAAAATCAAAGTAAAAGAAATACTAACTTTATGATAATTCAACAAGTTACTAAAGGTGGTGAATTTGCTGGTTCAAATAGATTTAAACATATGATTACCGCTATGGCTCATATGAAATTTACCCCTGAAGGTAGTAGAGCTATATGGTTTAGTAAAAACCGTAGAGGTGGAGAAATGAATAAATTACATTTTACCTTAGATCAAAGTAATCATGTCGGTTGGTTATTTACCGAGCCATTAAATATGGCAATATAACCTTAATTATTATTTACATGGGCACGTGCAAACGTGCCCTTTTTTGCTATATTTATAATAAAATAAAATATGTCAATCAAGTTATTTAATTTATTAATAGAACAATTAAATGGTCCTAAAGCTATAATATTAGCAGGAGCTCCTGGAGCAGGTAAAGGATTTATACTTAGAGGTTTAGATTTAGGTAACTTAAAATTATTAAATGTAGATAATGATTACATTGAAAATTTAAGAAAAGCCAATGTATCTTTAGATTTAAAAAATGCATCACCTGAAGAAAGAAGTAAATCTGCTATAGCTATGGCTGCAGCAAATAAAGAATTTAAAGGAAAAGTACAAGATACTATAGAAGGAAAACAATCATTTATATTAGATGGAACAGCAGCATCTTTTAATCAGACCTCTAAATTAAAAAATCAATTAGAAGAAGCAGGGTATGATGTATTTATGCTTTATGTTTATACTGATTTAGAACGTTCATTAAAACAAAACCAGGATAGATTTGAAAAATCCGGTGGTGAAGATAGAAGCTTAGCACCAGCTATAGTTATGTCTACATGGAAAAATGTTACTAAAAATTATAATCCTTATAAAGATATTTTTGGTGATAATTTTGTTTCTGTTTCTAATACTTTAGAAGATGAAAAATTATCTAATTTAGATGATATAATAAATGCATATCTTAAACCGTTTAAACCACAAAATACTAAACCTAAAACACCAGCCCAACAGGCAAGATCAGATAAAAGAAAAAAACAAGATGCTATAGAAATTTCCTCTTTACTAAAAGATGAAAGTGTAGCAGATATTATTAATAATTCCGTTTCTAAAGAGGAAGCACAACAAAAAATTAAATCATTTATAACAAAATGAATCTAGTTAATGAAATAATTAAAGATTTACTACCTGAACAAGAAAAAAAGAAAGTAGTGGCTGTATATGGGGGTGGTTTTAAACCACCTACTAAAGGTCATTTTGAAGTAGTTAAAACAGCTATAGAAAAAAATCCTGAAATAGATGAATTTATAATTAACATTGGTGGTAAGGAAAGAGATGGTGTCACACCAGAAGAAGCAATTCAAATTTGGGACATATATAAACAATATTTACCTATATCTGCTAATATTAATATCCAATATAGCAGTACTCCTCCCATAAAAGCTACTTATGATTATGCCAAAAATAATCCTAATGAAGATGTTTTGTTTATTATAGGTGCCAGGGAAGGAAATGAAGATGATTTTAAGGATATAGCTGCCAGGACTAAATCCGTGGATAATTACCCTAATTTAAAAATAAGAACAGTAGTGACCCAAGGAGGAGCATCTGGTACTGCTGCTAGGAATGCTGCCAAAGAAGATTCTATAATTAAATTTAAAAACTATCTTCCTGATGAAGTAAGTGATGAAGAAGCTAAAACAATATATGGGATGGTAACAGATAAATTAAATGAAAATATAAGTGAAAGCAAACAGGTTGGTACTTTATATCATTATACATCAGCTAATGGATTAAAGGGTATACTTCAATCTAATAGTATTAAAGCTTCTGAGGAATACTATTTGGGTAATGATTTATATTTTGTATCTTTTACTAGAAATAAAAATTTCCATAAAAAAGGTTCAGCATTTGATGTTTCAATGGATTATAGAATTGCATTAGATGGTAATAAATTATCTAATAAATATAAAATTACACCTTTTGCTTATATACCCGGATGGAATTACAAAGACAATTGGGAATATGATTGGTTAGATGACGAGCCAGAAAGTGTGGTAAGGGATTTTTTAAATGCTACCGGAGATTATGATGAACAAGAAGAAAGAATAAATTTTAAAAAACCAGGTAGTTCAATAACTGATATAAAAGATTATATTTTAAAAATAGATAAGGTATCTGAATTAACTGAAGGTAGAAAAAAGAAAAAGGATCCTAAAAAAGGTACTGGTAAAAAACCTAAAAAATCAGGACGTAGATTATACACTGATGAAGATCCAAAAGATACAGTTGGTATTAAATTTTCTACTAGACAGGATATAGTAGATACTTTAAATAAAAAATCATTTAAAGCTAAATCACATGCTAGACAATCTCAAATTATTAATTTAATACATCAAAGAGTAAGGGCAGCATTAGGTAGAACTAAAGATCCTAAGAAAAAAGCTAAACTACAATCTGGTTTTAAGTATATAAAGAAACGTAAAGAAGCTTCTAAAGCTAAAACTCAACGTTTAAAAAAACAAAAATTAAAAGAACAAATAGATTCCAAAAAATTTGATTTTAAACCTTATATAGCTTCATTAACTCAGTATTTTATTGATAATAAAATGGCTGTAGAACCTTTACCTAAAATAGAAATGGTTCATAATGATGTAGAAAATGGAGAAGATGTATTTGGTAAAACAGCGTATTATATGCCAGATAATAATGTTATTGTTTTATTTACTTATGGCAGACACCCTAAGGATATTTTAAGATCCTATGCCCATGAATTAGTACATGTTCATCAAAATATGGAAGATAGATTAGAATCATATGGTACTACTAATGTAAATCAGGATGACCATTTAGAACAAATAGAAAGGGAAGCATATGAAACGGGAAATATTTTATTTAGAAGCTGGACTGATTCACTAAATGATGGTATATTATCGGAGGATAAAAATAAAGCATATAAACATAAATTTGGTTTTAATCCTAAATTAGGAAAGGATCCTTTTGGTTTAAATGCATATGCAAGAGAATTAGCTTTGGGTTTAGAAGAACAAGAAAGTAGTTATAAAGTTTATTTAGATATGGATGGAGTCATTGCAAATTTTGACCAAAGATTTGAGGATATATCAGGAATGAAACCTCATGAATTTGAATCCAAATATGGTAAAAAAGCTTTTTGGAATTTAATTGATGAAGATAATAAAATTAGTTTTTGGGTAGGTATTAAACCTATGCCTGGAGCTAAAGCATTAGTTGATTATGTTAAAAAATATAATTATGAATTATTAACGTCTCCTTCAGCTAAAAAACAATCTTATTTAGGTAAAATATTATGGGTAAGAAATAATAGTGGTATCTTAGGTGGTAAACCTAGAATTAATTTTAGAAAAGCTAAAGAAAAACATAATATAAAAAGCAATTTAAGTACAAATGATATTTTAATAGATGATAGAATGGATACTATTGAAAGATGGAATAATGCAGGCGGTACGGGTATTCATTATGATTCAGCTAGCCAAGTATTAAGTGATCTTAAAAAATTAGGTTTATGAGTAAAGAAAATGTTTTAAAAAAAGAATTTCAAAAACGAGATGTTGAACGTTTAAGAAATTTAATGCAAGGTAAATATGGTGAAAAAACACGTTCTAGTGTTGGTTTTACTAAAAAGCAAGAATTTCATAAAGAAGGTGATATATGGGAATCAGATGGTCGTACTTGGACTATTAAAGATGGTATCAAGCAAAATATTACTAAATTAGATAAAGCTAAAAAAGCACATGTAATGCCCTTACTTTGTCCTAAATGTAAAAAAGTAATGAAAAACCGTAATGATAAACCTTTTTATAACATACATAAAAAATGTTTTAATTGTGTTGTTGAATTTGAACATGAATTAAGAAAAAAAGGTGAATGGGATGAATACCAACGTAAGGTTAAAAATAATGAAATAGATAACCATATAAAAGAATATAAACTTTTTGTTGAAGAAAAATTAAGAGAATCTAATGAAGCCCATGTTAGTGAAGCTGGTGATGTTGAAAAATGGATAGGTAAAATAGATAAGGATAAGGTTGATATAGCTACCCAAGAAGTTATAGATTACTTAGAAAAGTTGAAGACATAAAATTTTTTCATATTTATAATAAAATAAATTATGAAAGACGCCTTCGATATATATGCTTGGAATAAAAAAAGATATCTTGTAGAAGATATAGAGGAGGACCTTAATGAAGAGCTCCCCAGTATATCTGATCTTTTGGCTAAAAATGATTTAAGAGTTGAAGCAGTAGCTAAAGCTATTTCTGAAGCTTATGATATAGTTAACGATGGTAGATTAAAAGGCAAAATAAGAATGGCATTAGCGGATCACATTTATGAATCTGATGATCCTACTATTGGTGCCGAAGAAGAAGGAGATCCTAATGAATATGTTGTAGGAGAAGGTTTTAATGATAGAGTAGTAAACGCTAAGCTTTCAGATTTAAATTATGATTTTTTAACTTCTTATTTTGAAAATGAAAGATTTAATGCTCCTAACCCTGATGATAGTTCTAGAACTATTTATAGTGTTGGGCAATGGGAAGATTGGAAAGATGGTATTATGAATAGGTTTGGAGATGTAGATATTGAATTAGATAATTCTTTAAATTCATTTGAACAATTTAAAATAATAGATAAAGATTTTTTAGATGATGCAGAAAGCTACATTAGAGCTAAAGGAGAATATTTAGATAACTTAAGATCACAAGGAATAAATTATGGGCTTGATTAATATAAACGAAAGAATTAGAGTAGCAGTTAATGAAAAACTGTGTAAAAAAGGTGAAGCATATCGCAAACGCAGAATGGCTGCTGGTGAAAAATCATCAGCTTATTTATCTGGTCGTGCTGTAAAAGTATGTAAGGGTCAAATGAGTGGTAAAAAGAAAAAAACAAACGAAGCATTTGATGAACTAGATGATGGTTTTAATAAAGAATTAGAATTTGTAATTAAAGGAGGAATTAGATTACACCCATCAAGACTTAAAGATGTAGTTTATTATATTCATAATAACTGGATGGCTGGTAATTATGGTGATGATTATGCAATTAGAAGAATAAGTAAATTTCTAAATTCATAAATACTAATGAAGGAAAATGTAGCCCCTAATCATAATGGTAAATCTGCACCTTATGGGTCAGGTTATAAAAAAATTAATGAACAAGAATTAATAGAATCTCTTAGAGATTGGTTTAAAAAAGAAAATTGGGTAAGAATTAATACATCAGGTAATATATCTGGTCCCTGTGGTACTATGAAAAAAGGTAAACCAACTACTAGATGTTTACCTAAAAAGAAAGCACAATCACTTACTAAAGCCCAAAGAAAAGCTACAGTAGCTAAAAAAGTTCGTGGTAGTAAAAAAGGAAAACAATTTGTAAAAAATACAAAGAAATCCGAATTTAAAAAGAAAAAATAATCAATTAATTAAAACAAAAACATGAAAAACTATTTATTACTTTTGTTGTCCTTATTTATTTTAGGGTGCAATAATAACAAAAAAGTTGGAGCTGGGGACTGTGATGATCCTTTTATTCAACATTGGAACAATAATTCCGTTTATACTTTAAAAGTTGTAAGTGGAACTGCTTGGAGTGGTCAAGACTTAGCACCCGCAGTTGGCACTGAAATAGGACCTAATACAGAAAATGATTGGGTTTTATTTTATCAATTATCCGTTGATATTAACTCAGCTGATGGTACTCATATTGGTACTGCTGATGTTAATTATTCTAATGGGGTAGTTATTGATAAAAACGGTTTTATAACTTTTACTTATAATAATGATAAATCTCATTATGAATCTGATTGTTGGAAAACTTATAGATATTTTGATTTATCCATTGCTTCTGAACCTTCTTTTATTTCAAATGATGGTTGGTCTAATGGTATGGGTAACCAAGAATCTTCTTTAATAGCAGGTGATGATTATTGGGGTGTAGATTATGGAGCAGATAAATGGTCAATTAGTAATGATGCTGCTTTCCAAAGCACAAAAACTGGACAATATAGTGATGTTGGTAGTAGAGCTTTTCCTATTCATTTAGAAACTGCCTCTCCTGATTACAAAATTAATGGTGGTGTAGGAGCTGCTATGGATGGTTTATGGCAAATTGATATTAAAATTGGCTCCAATGGAGGAGGTGATTTTTGTGAAACATTTTACCTTGCAGAAAGAATTAATATGAATCCTGGAGTAGATAACTATCAAGATGGTAGTGGTGGTGCGCCTGGAGGAATAGGAAGAGAAATAGATATACTAGAAACTAAATGGCAACCTTCAGGACCTCAAATTAATTTACCTACTGGTGGGGGTTCAGGATGGAATCCTAATTCTCAATATATAAATTATTTAGCAGGTAAATGGGTTGATAATGGTGGTGCCCCCGCAACTGAATTTTCTACATTTGGTGCTTTAATTAGAGATAATAATCTTTGGATTTATGCTTACAAAACAGATGGAACTATTTGGTATTCAACTGATGCTATTCCATTAGATAGTGACTATGATCAAAAAGGAGATTTTGTTCCTTACATTGGTACTTGGGGAAAAGTAGGAAGTACTGATATTTTTGAAACTGGGTATAAAAATTATATTTATCTAGCTCAAGATGATTCTAAAATTGTTGGCAAAAATCCTAAAGACAACCCAGAAGTATTTGGACAGGCTTTAGTAAAATAATATGAGTAAATTTAAAAAATGGCACCAAAATTTATTGTTTTGGTTCATGGAAAAGCTTAACTTAGGAGTATATCAAGTTGCTTGGATTTCGTGGATCAAGGGATTTATTATGGGTGCCCTTTTATTATTGTTATGTAGTTGTGGTGTTCAACTTAAATATGGCACGGCAACAGTTTATTCTGATGGTATTTACAGTAATGATGTAATATTAGAAGTGCCTAATGATGTAGTAGACACATTAAATTTTTTTCAATTTAAAAGAAAATTAAGAACTGATTTTAATTTTAGATGGGATTTTGCTCAATATCAAATAAATCAACCTTATAATTATTATTTTTCTAATTATAGATTTAATTATTGGAGACCTTATAATTCATTTGATGTATGGTGGAATAGAGATTTATATTGGACTAATTGGGCATTTAACTACCCATTTAGCTATGGTTGGAATAATTGGAATTATCCCTACTATTATTATGGTTGGAATAATTGGTACAGACCTTATAGACCTTTATATAGTTGGTATAACGGTCCTTTTAACAATTCAGGTTATAATGTTGTATGGAATTCAAGTAGAAGAAATAATAATATAGCTTACATTAATGGGCCTAGAAGCAGTAGAAATATTGAAAATACTATTACTAGTAACAGGAGAGTAAGAACATATCCTAATAATAATAATAATAATAATAATAATATAAATAATATTATAAACAATATTAGAGAAAATATTAATATTAAACCTAGAGTTTATAATAATCCTAATAATAATAATATTAATAATACTAGACCTAATTATAATATAACAAGACCTAGTATAAATAATAATAATAATTCTATACGAACCTATAATAATAATTCATTCCCCTCTAATAACTCTAGATCTACTATTAACAATAGTTCAAGAAGTAGCAACAGTACTTCAGTAAGGAGTAATTCTAGAGGAAAAAACTAATATTTATAAATAAAAATATATTACAATGGACAACTTTGACTATAAAGCTTATTTAAGAAATAATCCTCTTTTACAATCTGAGGATAAACTTATTAAGGAATCTGAAGAGATTTCAGAAAAAAAATTCAAGCAAGGATACGACGATAGAGAAGATGAATCTCTAGGTGCACGTAAAGGTGCTGAAAAAGATAAAAAACAATCCTTTAAGGACCGAAGAGATGATTCTTATGGTAAATTTGGTAAACGTGATGCTGAGAAAAAAGGCAAAAACAAAATCAATAAAGAAAATTTATCCGAAAAAGAAGATTCTAAAAAAGGTAATAAAGAGGAACAAAAAAGAATGGAAGGAGCTATTAGAGATGATAGAGACCACATTAAAGACCTCGAAAAGGATATTAAAGATAATGAAAAAAAGTTAGCTAAACTAAAAAAAGACTTTAAAGATGATGTAAATGAATCTGAAGAAGTAGAAGAGGTTCAGTCTAATAGAATGAAATTATCAGAGTTAAAAGCTAAAATTAGAGAACAAATAATTGCACAACTTTCTGAGGAAGAATTAGATGAACAAGAAGATGTTGATGTTGAAGATAATGTAGACGTAGATGTTGAAAGAGACGTTAACGTAGACGTAGAAGATGAAGTAGATGTAGATGACGTATCTAAAGAATCTGACATTGAAGTTAAAACATCTATACCAGGTGAATCAGTTGATGTAGAAGCAGTATTAGGTCTTTTAACTAAAGCTCAATCTGAAGCTGAAAAAATTGGCGATCCAAAATTATTAGACCAGATAGGAAACACTATTACGTTCTTTACTAGAAAACACGTAGTTTCATCTTCTGACTAATATGCTTAATGAACGCAAACTTACGGAAAGGGAACTAGACAAACGCGAACAAGCAGTCAAAGGTTTAATGTCCAATAAACGTAGTCTAGTTAAAAAGTATGGTAAGGATGCAGAAAAAGTAATGTATGGCATTGCTACTAAACAAGCTAAAAAGAAAGTTGAAAAAATGAATCTAGAATCACTTAAAGAACTTATCAAACAAGCTATATCTATCCCAGAAGTTCAGACAGACCCAGGACCTTCTACTAATGTAGAACCTGAAAGTGGTCAAGAAATAGATATAGATAAAGGTTTTTCTGGTGGTGCCGACTATGGTGCTGCTGACGCTAATTTAGGTAGTGAAGATAAAAAAGAAATGGAACCTAATACTCCCCTTAAAAAAGATTTAATGGAAGATGAATCTCAAGAAAGTGCTATTATGGAGCTTCGAAACATTGTTGATGAATTAGAAGAAAAAGCTGATGACGCTAGAGAAGTAATTAGACAATATTTTCCAAATGAATTATCGAGATTAGATGCTTATGGAGTATTTAATGTAGCTTACTCAGGTAATAGATATGATACTACATTAGGCAAATTTGTAGATGGATTAGAAGAAGGTAATTATGATGATTTAGATGATGATGATTATGTAAATGAAGATTTAGATGTAGGACATCAAGATGATGAACCAGGGATGCTTAAAAGAGAGTTAGCTAGAGCTGGTCAAATGGTCCAAATGCTTTATAGAGCTATAGACAAATATGATGGCCAAGGTGAAGTAGATTTTCCTCAATGGTGGCAATCTAAAATTATAAAAGCTAATGATTATTTAGATAGTGCTTTTGATTATTTAGATGGTGAAGAAATGGTAGCTAAAATAGATGCAGTCATTGATATGAATGAAGAAGTATCATCGGCTAATTTTGCTAAGGGAATAGAGGTAGTAAGAGATACTTTATCTAAAGAAGGTGGTGCTTCTGGTTTAGAACCTTTAGTTAAAGAATTAGTTAAATTAGGATTTAAAAAAGATGAAGTAATTGACCTTCTTAAAAATATGACTAGTGTTAAAAAACATAGAGATGGTGATTATATTTTATTACCATTAGAAGAAGAAGTTACTAAACCGGAAGAAAAAAAACTTAAAAAGATTGAAAAAGAACTTGAAAAAGCTTCTAAATTACATAAAGGCCAATCTCAAGCATTAGCTAAAGCTTCTAAAAAACATAAAGATCAAGCTGATAGAATAAATAAGTTAGTAAAAGAAAAATTAACTAAAAGAAATGATGTAGGAGATTTTGTTGATGATTTTAAAAAATCAAAAGCAAAACAATTTAAAGGTAAATCAGCTAAAAAGAAAAAAGAAATGGCTGTAGCAGCTTACTTATCAAAACAAAATGACTAATAATGACAGCGGGCGAATTAAGAGAAAAAATAAAAGAACTTGTATTACAAGTATACAAGGATTATTCTAAAGCCGAAGATGCTGCTGTTGCATATGATGAATTAGTTAAATTTCCTCTATTAAAAGATGTTATAGTAGATCTACTTACATCAGAATTCGATGCTTTTTTAGAAACTATAGAATGGGTTGCTCCTAGACCTAGTACTTTTAGAATAGTATTATTAAATGGTCAATCATTTTTATTAATGTATACTGAAAAAAGTTGGATAGCCACAGTAGAAGGGAAAAAATATTACTTACTCAACTTAGACGAAGAAGAAAATTGTGCTTTAGCGATTAATAGAATCCTACAATATGGACAATCTGGAGCTGATGCATCTGAAGATGCGGAAGCTGGTGATGCTGATGCAGGTGAAGAAGCAGAAACAGAAGTTGATGTTGAGGATGATGTTAACGTAGACGTAGAAGCATAATGGATATATTCAATAAATTTTTTACAAAATTCGCTTATAAATTTTCTAAAGGTTATCCTGATATGGATAATCCTAATGATGTTACTTTACTTGAATCTTTAATTAGTGAAGCAATTGAACAAAAATTTAGTTTAAAAGAAACTAATTTATCTAGAGGTCAATTAAAAAAATATGAAAGTAGAGTTAGAAAATTTGTGCAACAAATCTTAGCCCAAACTCCATTTGAAACAGTTGATGGTGAAGTAATTAATATAACCTCACTAGTAGATGGCCCTACAGAATTTGATCTTCAATCAAATGAAGAAGAAATGATAGATAGTATTATTTCTAACCAAGGTTCATTACTTGTTAAAGGAAATATAGATGATAAAGATGTAACTCTAAATTCTAATAGACTTAAAAAAACAAAAGATTATGGAGGAAGAGGGGCAGGATCAGGTACTAGGGTAGAAGATGCAGCTCTTGCAGACGCAGTTTTTGGTTTAAATAAGTTAAATGATGGAAAAGCTGTAGATATTTCTTTTAATGGGGTAGTTTATAGTGATATTGTTACTGCTACAACTGTGCCAAAAACTCCAAAAGCTGATTTTTCATTTGATAATTCTAAGGGTGAAAGAGTAATTTTTGTATCACACAAGGCGGGTAAATCAGCAAAAGATTTTCAACAATATGGAGGAGTAACTGCAATAGCAGATAATCCTGAGGTTCAATCCTTTGTTCAAGCAGTAAAAGATAATTTACAAGAACCAAACCAAATGGAACCTGGTAGAGGTTTTAGAAGAAAAGTTGAATCACCAGAGCTTATTAGAAAAACAGTTTATGGTTTAAATTTTGAACCTAAAACAAATTATGGTATAAATAATGTACAAGGTTTACTACAGGGTCCTTTAAAATTTACTAAAGTTGGGGAAGAAGAAACAGGAGAACCTATATATGAGTTATCTAGTAATCATACTATATTAAATCCTGATTTACCAGAGGGTGATTATGAAGCTTATTTCTATGTAACTATGAGAAGAAATAGAAATCAATTTGGAATTAAGGATGCAAGGTTTGGAATTTATACTGAGGCATTTAAACGTAATTCTCTAGAAATTTAAATATTTATAATAAAATAAGATATGTGTCAAAAATGTGGATGTAATACTTGCGAATCAATAAGAGGACCTCTTTTAACTGAAGGTAAAGTACAAGTTAAGTCTTTATTATCTGAAAATTTACAATACCATTTAGATAAGAATATTCCTTTATTTGAATCAGTTTTTAGAATTGGTTCTAATGCACATTTAAAACTAATAAAAGAAGCTAGAAAAATGTATTCTAGGGATATAATAGATTTATGTGAAGATGATGCACAATTAATTAAAACTCATATTGGTGAATTCGCAATGTATGAAGGGGAATCTGTACCGCTAGATTTACCTATGTTAAATGAAACTAATAAAATATCTGACGATAAGTTAACGAGGTTAGTCCCCAAGATGCCTAAAGGCTATGTTGGTAACAATACAGGAATTGGAGAATATACAATATCAACACCAGATGGTGAAGATATAGTTTTAACACAGAGTAAAGATAAGAAAAATTGGTTCTATGAACCATCTAATGTTGCATTAAAAATATTAAATGAAGATGAACAATTAGACGAAAAGAAAAAAGCTAAGAAAAAGAAAAAAGACCCACCAATAGGTAAACCAAAACGTGGTGGTTCAAAAGCATATTATGTTTATGTACGTGATCCTAAAACTAAAAAAATAAAAAAAGTATCATTTGGATCAGGTGGCCTAAGAGCTAAGATTAGAAACCCTAAAGCAAGAAATGCATTTGCTAAACGACATAGATGTAAAGAAAAAACAGATAGAACCAAACCTGGATATTGGTCTTGTAGACTACCAAGATATGCAAGCCAATTAGGTTTAGGTGCTAATATGAATACATTTTGGTAAAATTTAAAATTTAGATATGAGTAATTTAGAACACAAAAGAAAAAAAGCAAGAATGTGGTTTGCCCACAGAGGGATAAACCCAGATAACACATTTATTAATCCGGAGGATAGACAATTTACAAAATTAGATTTTCCACCTATACCAGTAAAATATGAAAATGGATTTTCTACTCAATGTCAAATAGACATAATTTCATTTGCAGTTTACTGTCACGCTACAGTATTATTTAATGATCCTGTATCAGGAAATGAATGGAAATATGAAGGTGGTTCTGGAGGACTAGGTGGTGGAGATATCTCAGCTGAAGGAATTATTACTTATGGCAACTTAGATGTATTAACTAAAGCAACTACTTTTGAGGTATCTTTTATAACTGTAGATGGAGGTGGTACTCAAGTATCTTGGGGATCAAGTGGTAATGCTTTCGCTGCTGGTGTAGGAGATGGATTTGGAGTTTTTGGTGGTAGTGGTGGTTGGACTAATGTCGGATAATGCAACCCTATAAAGACGATTCTAATATAAGAACTTTCTCTAAAAATGTCAAAAAACTAGATTTAGTTTGGCATAAAGATGATGAAGATAGAGATATAGAAATATTAGAAGGTAAAGGTTGGCAAATACAATTTGATAATGAATTGCCCTTTGATTTAGTAAAAGGAGATCATATATTTATAACTAAACACCGTATTCATAGAATACATAAAGGTACAACCGATTTAAAAATAAGAATAAATGGATAACTTTGATTTAAGAAAATTTTTAGTAGAAAATAAACTTACTAATCAAAGTAAGCTAATCTCAGAAGAATTTTTATTTATTAATTCTGATGGTGACAAAGTTTATAAAGATGAGAAGGGTCTATATTCTATAGGTTTAGGTACTGATCCGGATGAGAAAGTTTATTATCACCCTGATTATCCACCATACGAAATTCTAGGTGGTAACTTTGGCCAAAAATTTGCAAGATATCCTGACGGAACAACGAAAAGAATTTCTGGTCCAACTGACGTTCAAAACTCAAGTGATCTTTCATGGGAAGATTTTCAAACAAAATTTCCTGAAGTTAAAGATGAAAATCTAGCTGGTGAAGTATATAGCATAATGCAAGAACAAAATGGATTTGATGATTTTGATGATGAAGAAATAGTTGGTTTTATGAAAGCAGCTTCAACTTGGACAGATGCTGAAGATGTAGCCGATTATTTTGATGAACCAGCTTCAGATCTAGGTAAATTAATAGCT
>MDTB01064914.1_pt1 | contig 15153 bp, 15 predicted proteins | sample 811161 | NCBI WGS metagenome assembly MDTB01 (sample SAMN05326650, study PRJNA326480) | marine metagenome | isolation source: seawater | place: Mediterranean Sea | collected 2009 | reverse complement strand
TTAGATATACTTGATTTTAAAGTAAACATATTCTCTTTAATATCAAAAAAGCTTTTTTTCATCTTAAATACATCACCATTCTTCTTTGATATATAAACAAGGTAAATTAAGGTCATAAAAAATGCTGCCCATCTTAATATTGATGAGATTACGATCGCTTCATAAGCCCCACCTCCACTATAAAACGAGCCCCATGATAGTATGAAGATGCCATTTAAGATTACATTTAGTATATTGACAAAAATCATGACATACATGCCTGCTTTTTGGTAACCCATTGCTTCTAAAATAAGGTTTGTTGTTACAAAAAATAACATCCCAGGAATTCCGTATGCAAACACTAGAGAAACTCGTGCACCTTCCTCTGCAATATCAAGCTCTTGCCCTGTAATTAGAAAAAAATCTTCAAAGAAAAAAGATAAAAAGATAGAGATAATTGAAAATAAAATACTATGAGTCATAGCAGAGTACCAAATAGAACCAACTTTGTGTCTTTCATTTGCTCCAATTGATTGTGATGCAAGCACGACTGTCGCGTTTAGCGCGCCAATAAAGATAACCATCAGCGCAATTACTGGAGCTAGTCCAATCCCCAGATATGCGAGTTGATCTGGTCCTGCCCAGCCCGTCATTATTGCATCAATTGTAACCATAATCAGAATTGATGTCCTAGCAATAATTATTGGAAAACCCATACGGAATGTATCCATATAATGATACATAAAGGTATTTTTTGGACTAGATTGCATGCTGGGACATATTGATATTAACAATAGTATTTTTGATAATTAAGTCTCTGTAATGGAGCATATCTGGTCACCGACGGATATATCGTCACCAGTATTTGCATGAATTTTATTTAAAACACCGTCACAGGGTGCTTCTATCTCAGCAGTTGTCTTATCGGTCTCGATGGAATATAGGGCATCACCCTTTGAAAAACTCTGACCTTCTTTTACATGCCACTCAACGATTGTACCTTCATCAACATTCATGCCCATTCTAGGCATTTTAACTATTCTTTCCATGGCTAATTTAACTCCAATAATTCTTCAATACAATTCACAATATCGGCTACCTCAGGTATTACGTGGCTTTCTAAGACGGGTGAGTATGGAATTGCGACATCTTTTACCGTAACTCTTTTTATAGGCGATTTTAGATATTTGAATGCCTTATCAGATAAGATGGCCGATATATGGCTTGCCGCACTACATATGTCACGTGCCTCATCAACAATGATCACTCTTCCTGTTTTCTTTAATGAATTTATGATTGTATCCTCGTCAATTGGCACTAATGATAAGAGGTCAATTAAGTCAACTCCTATACCTTTGTCGTTAAGTTTTTTTGTTGCTTGCAGAGCTTTTAGTGTCATTGAACCAATTGATATAATTGTAACATCATTTCCTTGGTTTATTACTTCTGATTTCCCAATTGGTATTAAATAGTTATCATCATCTGGTACTTCCTCTGGTCGGCCACCACCAGCTGCAGTTAAGTAAAATACTGGATTATCATCCCTGATCGCTGACTTCAATAAGCCTTTAGCTGTTCTAGAGTTTGACGGCACAACAACCTTTACACCACCTAAGTTCATCAAAGCGGGATAAGGTATATCTGAGTGTTGTGCAGCCGCAGACCTCCCGCCACCGATAACTGCCATATAAACTATAGGTAATTTTACTTGGCCGGCTGTCATATACTTTAATTTTGCTGCTTGGTTGGCTATTGAGTCAAACCCTGTATATATAAAGTTTCCATATAAAAGATGGCAAATTGGTCGGTATCCAGCTGCCGCAGCACCAACAGCCATACCGGTCATAATATTCTCACAGATTGGCGTGTCTCTGACCCTGTCTTTACCAAAATTTTCTTGAAGACCTGTTGTCTGCCCTAAAAGTGAAATACCGGCATCCTCTCCGTATAGGATAACTTTATTATCTCTTTTCATTTCTTCTTGTAATGCTAGATTTATTGCTGGCATCATTCTTTGCTTGGACATTGCTTATCTCTCTATCATATGCTCCATGGCACTGGAAATATCTGGCTCTGGGCTTTCAATTGCAAATTTTACTGCATCATCAACTTCGTCCTGAACCTCCTTCTGAATTTTTTCAATATCATCTCCAGAATATTTATTATGTTCTATGAAGTATGACTCAAGCCTTAATATTGGGTCTTTGCCATTTGCTTTCCATAACTCAACCTCGTTCTGATCTCGGTAAGTTCGCGATAAAAATGTATATTCAAATTCAACATGCCCACGTTGCCTGTATGTATGCGCTTCAATGAATGATGGGCCTTCATCATTTCGTCCCCTCTGAACTGCCTGATAGGCAGCTTGCCAAACATCAACAGCGTTATTTCCATCAACTTCATATTTTGGAATACCAAAAGGTTCAGCCCTATCAATAATCTTTCCAGATGTTACCTCCGATGTGTGAGTAAATTCAGAATATTGGTTATTTTCACACATAAATATCATTGGTAAGTTCCACAATGAACATATATTCATGGCCTCCATTAAAACGCCCTGGTTCGCTGCACCATCCCCAAAAAAAATTATTGAAACGGCTCCGTTACCATCCATTTTGGATGCCAGGGCTGCACCTACAGCTAATCCCATACCGCCTGCAACAACACCATTTGCTCCAATTATTCCCTTTTTGAAATCAGCAACATGCATGGAGCCACCTTTACCCCCACATATTCCCGTCGACTTTCCGTAAATTTCAGCCATCATTTTTTTAACGTCTCCACCTTTTGCAATGAAATGTCCATGGCCCCTATGTGTACTCGATATCCAATCAGAGTCATTCAACTGATCACACAATGGTACCGCAATTGCCTCTTGACCAATATAAAGATGAACGGCACCTGGAAAGGCTCCATTTTTTGTGGCCTCTCCCAAATGCTCTTCACACTTTCTAATCATGAGCATTTTTTTATATATTCTTTTTAGGTCTTCATCAGATAGATTATTTACATAATTCTTGATGGACATCATTTCATCAATTAATTGGTTATTTTAATAATTTCATTTTTTTCAGCAGAATTAATTATAGATTCTAATATTTGAACATTTGATACTACTTCATCTATATTAATACGATATGTGGAACGACCTGCAACCGCGTCTGCCCATTCTTCGAAATTCAATTTAACGGTATTTACAACCGGGTGTTCTTCAACCACTCTTTTGCCATGTTTATCGCAATAAATAAATTCAGCTGGATCGTCAAAATCAACATTTGATACTTCCCTGATTTCTACCCAACCTTTCTCGCCAAACACAGTAAACCGACCATAAAATGGAGTCGATATCATGACAGCGAGTGACGCAGTGACATTATTTTTAAACCTTATATTCACTGATAATGTATCTTTTTTTGGATGCTCCAAGACTATTGAACCAGTTTTTGCATAAACAGTCTTTGCCGATCCCAGGAAAGACACAAAAAAATCGGATAAATGTATCCCAAGAGCGGTCATTCCACCGGCTGGAGCAGATTTTGGGTCCAACCTCCAGTTATCTCTGTCTAGCTTCATAAAGATATCGTGACTAAAATTTGTCTCCATATGCAAGACCTCTCCAAGCATACCTTCATCAAGCATGTCTCTGAGCTTGACCATTGCGGGCTCCCATCGTCGCTCATGGCCGACACCGAGAATAATACCATTTTTCTTGCAAGCGGAAGCCATTCTCTTAATGCTCTCATATTTTAAGGCAACTGGTTTTTCACAAAATACCTGCTTTCCTCTGTTTGCCGCAGAGATTACTTGCTCTTCATGAAATTGATTTGGTGTTGCCAAAATGACAGCATCAACGGATGGACTTTCTATTATTGCGTCAAAATTTAAACTCGGATCAACTGAGAACTCGGAAAAAACTGGGTCATCCTTACTTATTTGAGGATCAAAAGCATGCGTTATATCAATTTTTTTGCTCTCATTGAGGCATTTTATTATTTGTTTACCCCACCAACCTAGACCAATTACCGCTGCTCTCATGATGAATAAATCCCCTGTATTTCTTTATTTTGTACATTTATTTTTATGTTAAATAAATATATATTTAATTATATATACACAATAGGCTTTGTAAATGGGAGATCAAATTAAATTTAGCGCAGGAGAGAATCCATATGCTGTTGAGTATGGGGGGTTCTATAGAAGGTGGATGCCTATGCTAACTGATGTAGACGAACTTGTGTCCACGGTTAGTAAGATAAAGAGTACGACTGAAGAGTCTTGGATACCAATATGGGGTGAAGTTGCTGATGCACATGAAAAGAAGGGTGACGAATTCATTAGGGAAAACAACCAAGAGAAAGCATATAATGAGTTTATGCTAGCAAAGACGTACCTATCTATTGCAAGATATCCAGGTGAGATTACCGAGAATAAAAAAAAAATTAGCGCTGAATGCTCAAGGGTTTACAGAAAAGCATGCGAGCTACTTGAGCCCAAAGTTGAAATAGTTAAAGTCCGTTGTGGTGATAAGGAAATAACATGTCATTACAGGTGTCCAAAAGGGGCTGAAAAAACTGCCGCAGTTCTCATCATGTGTGGAGCTGACATGTTTAAGGAGGATAGAGGTTGGGCTTCACAGCATGCCATTGATAATGGTCTGGCATCGCTTGTCATGGATGGGCCCGCCACCGGAGAAAATCCATTTCCATGGGAGCCAAAGTCAGTATCAGCTTGGATGGCGGCTATCGATTACCTTGCAGATAGACCTGAAGTTGATGAAAATAAGATAGGCGCCTTTGGTATAAGCAGAGGAGGCTATTCTGTCGTACAACTCGCAGGATCCTATCCCGATATGGTCAAAGCTATAGTTGCAAATGCAGGGCATCCTTTCGGTTACAAGATGACAGAAGAGGAAATGAGTAATTTTGTAAAAGCTCGGAATGATCGAGCGCAGCATGTCTTTGGGCAGATAGGAGACCCCCCATCTTTTCCACCTTGGACTGTAGAAAAAGAGCAGATGTTATTTGAAAAATGGTCATTGAGTAGTCTTGGTATACTTGATAAGATAAACCAGCCAATGCTTCTAATTAATGGTAAAAAAGATCATCTTGCACCTATTGGAAATATCTACTTTATGCTGGAAAACGGTCCACCTCATGGAAGAGAGGCTCGCATTTACCCAGACGCTGGGCATTGCGCATTCAAGTATCAGGATCATTGGGCTGCCGCGTCGTTTGAATGGCTCTCTGAAAAACTATCATAAATTAATTTGAGGCAAGTATCTTTTCTGAAATCTTTTCCGCAGTCATAAGGGTTGGGAAATTTAGGTTTGCGCATGGTACTATAGGAAAAATTGATGCATCAACAACCCTCAAACCATCTATTCCATGTACTCGACCCTCATTGTCAGTAACAGCCATTTTATCGGTTTTGATACCCATTCTGCAGGTGCATGATGCATGCCACACACCAACGGTTGATTTTTTAATAAAATCTGATAAAACTTCGTCATCTGACATCAGTATTGATAATTCAGGGGCTTCGATAACAAATTTATTTAGCAAATACCTCCTCAGCGCATCCGGCCCATCAAGCATTTTTGAGAAGACCTTTGTGAGTAATTTATTTTGCAAATTAACCTTTCCAACCTGCCTCACCTTATCACCATAAACTGCAGCAAAGACCTCTTTAGAGATCCTCTGAAATGGTTCAGTTTGTTGGATTAAAACCATTTTACGAAAGCCTTCCATCAGACGAATGAGATCTCTCTCGTCGGAAAGTAAATTAAACTCAACAATTGGCTCATCATACGGATCTGTGGTACTTAACCTTACTTGACCTGTCTCAGAGTAGGTTCTATTTACAAATAAAATAAATGCAGCTAATTGATCACCAATTGAATGCCAAGCCGTCTTTGAACATACCGCTACATACATGTCACCTTTTGGAATATTCTTAAGGCCAGATGAATAACGCATGCCAACAAGAAGATGTCGTCTTGAATATTCATTAATTCGTGCCTCAGGTTTTATAAATGAGGCAATATTAATTGACGGATGATCCATTAGCCTCTGTCCGACGCCACCAAGATTCTTTAGTACATTTATGCCCTTATCTTTGAGGTCCATTGCGGGGCCAATTCCTGCCCTCATCAAATGGGCTGGGGAATGAATTGCACCTGAACTTAATATTATTTCTTTTGCAAAAAATTTCTTATCTTTGCCTTCGATTCTGACCATTACACCGATACATTTTTTTCCATCAAAAAGAATTTCTTTAACGAATGACTCGGTCATTATTGTTAGATTCTTACGATTTCGGATGCCTTGTGTCAGATAGCCCATTGCTGCTGAAACCCTTCTCTCGTATATGAATGAGCCAGTTACAGGAAAATAGCCATCCTCAAACTTTCCATTTTGATCTTCAAGGTATTTGAATCCTGCCTCTCCAAATGCAGATGCAGATGCTTTAGCATGACCATTCCAAATATCAGGAAAAATTCGGCTGACAGGTATATTTCCATCATTACCATGAAATGGACCTTGAAAATCTGTGTCCTTTTCTACTTTCTTAAAATATGGGAGTACGTCATCCCATGACCAACCTTTTGCTCCTCTTTCCTCCCAAATGCTGTAATCGTTTGGCGCCCCCCTATTCGCAACTAAACCGTTTATAGACGAGCCACCTCCAAGTACCCTTGCTTGTTCATATTTCCTGAGTGGAATTTGATCTTCATCCTTCATGTTATGAGACTTAACTTCAGTACTAACCTTCAGCTCTGTCCAATGAAATCTTTTGTCAAGATAGGCATAGCCAGGATATGTATCTAAAATTTGCTCCGGGACCTTTCCTGGTGGAGTGTCAGGACCCGCTTCACATAATAAAACTTTATTTTTTGAATTAGAGGTTAGCCTATTTGCAAGGACTGAACCAGCTGATCCTCCCCCAACAATTATATAATCAAACATTTACCTGAACCCCCAATTATGAGACCGGAGGCCACAATCTCTCTGCCACAGATGGAGATCCTGGCGCATGAACGGTATAGTTATGAATCTTGTGTGTCCATTTATCATCAGTTAAACCCATAGCTTCATGTTTTTCTTCAAAATTCTTTCTTCGATCTTCTAAAGAAGTAAACTCATATAAAACTGAGAATTTGGCCCATCCTGCGGCACAAAGCATTGTCCTTGCAGCTATACATCCAGAAAGCCTTGCAATCGCAGGAAGTCTGTGTTGTGTATACCATGAACAAACATCAAACTCATCATCAATAGTTTTTGTTCGAAAACTTCCCATTTGTATCACAGGTCCTGGAGTTGTTCCTGGTGTTTTTAGATTAGTTTCAGGGCCGTCCACTCTTGATACAACTTGAAATAAACATTCGCGCATACCTTTACGTTTTTTTAGTTGGGCCTGTTGAGAAATACCTCTATCATTTACAAACTTTTCATTTCCTGTAAGCGTAGCAATAGATGCAGCACCAATCAGTTGTATATATTGAAATCCTTGGCCAATATCATCATTTGCTCTCGGTAAATTATCTCTTATTGCTTTCATTCCAGTTCCTTCATTCGCTCCAGCTTTATAATGCGCAGCCCACAAGCAACCGGTTTTTGATTGAATGAAGGGAAGATAGTCATTGTGCATCCAATCGAAGTATTCTTGGTCATTATTATCTTCTAAGTCATACCAAATTGCCCATATTGCATTATCCATCACTATTTCCCTTTTATTATATCCAAAAAATGATTAGTGTTTTAATGCTAATGTATTAATAGTAAGATATCAAAATATTTTTTAATTCTTTGGAGGTGTTTAAATGGTTGATAATACGGAATTCCAGATGTTACATACGATGCTTAGAGTCAGGGATTTAGATAAATCAATAGATTTTTATACTAAATTTTTGGGGATGACACTGCTCAGAAAAAGGGAAGTCCCTGAAGCAAAATATACTAATGTGTTTGTTGGCTACGGACCTGAAGATACGCACGCTGTTCTAGAGTTAACATATAATTGGGAACAGGATGAAGACTATGAAATTGGAACAGCATATGGACATATTGCCTTAGGAGTAAGAGGCATATACGATATTTGTGATAAGCTTGAGGTCGCGGGAGTCAATATACCACGAAAACCAGGCCCCGTAAAACATGGCACAACCCATATAGCTTTTATCGAGGATCCTGACGGCTATAAGATTGAAATTGTTGATTTAGATACGCGCACTATATAAATATTAGCTAATTTTAATTGTTTTTGACGATGGTATAAGAGAGGCAATTAATAATGTAATGATGCATACTGCAGATAAGATAATAAAAATTATTGCCAAACCATACCTATCCGCAATAATACCTGCAATCATTGCAAAGAGTGCTGCCGAACCAACTTGCATCATGAATAAAAGACTTATAACACTACCAGAAGTTTTGGAGGGTGCAATATCAAGTGCCCAACCTTGGACAACTGGCCGCCCAGCATAAATCGCAAAACCAATTACTGCTGATAATAATATAATTAATATATTGCTACTAATTAGTGGATAAAATGGTACCAAAACTCCTGAAACTAGGAGAGAAGAGATAGCAATAATTTTTCTTCCATGCTTGTCCGATAAGTAACCAGCGATAGGACCTGAAATTAAGCCACCCATTTGCATTGAGAACAACGAGGCTCCAATAACTGCAGCACTGGCGCCTTCATTTGCAACAAGATATAAGGGCATAAAAATAAGTACACCATTTTGTGTAACGGTCCTTACTCCTGCAACTAGAAATAATGGGATTAATTGAATATTCACGAGTAAAAGCTTCAAGTCTGCAAAATAATTATCATCTTTTTCGCCAGTGATTTCTTGATTACTATTTTTCTTATCGTTCAAAAAGAAAATAATTATCAGCACTAATATAAAAAGTGGCAAAGATAAGAGTATTGAGGTTGTGTTCCAAGATAAATTACTTCCATTAATTGTTACATATGTGAGAAAAAATGCTGCAAGCAGCGGTGATAATGCATCACCCAAGCTTGCCCCAATGCTGTGGATTGATAAAACAAAACCTCTATTTTCTGGATAATTTACAGATAAATATGTGATAGCCGCAGGATGCCAAAGACTTATACAAACCCCTATCATAGCGACGCTAATAAAGAGTGAATATATCGTTGAAGACATGCTCATAAGCACCAACGCTATTCCACCAGTCAAGAGTGAATATGCTTGGAAATTTGAATATTTTTCCTTCCCCCGTAAATCCACTAACGGTCCACTTATTGCGTTTGCAAAGAAAGTAGAGAAGTGAAATACAGTCATAATTAAACCTGCCTGAGTATAGCTTAGACCAAGATCTAAAATAATGTATGGTAACAGAATATATATTGCAGCATTAACCCAATGTGTACCACCGTGGCCAGCAGCGACTAGAATTGATGGCATTTGTGGCTTTAAAATATTTTTTACAATATCCATTATTTTAACTTTTGAGTCGGTCAACTCTATCTTTTGAAGCGGACAGCAAGAAACCAATATCCTGTCCCGCAAGAAAGAAATTAGCTCCCATTTCTATATAATTCTTTGCCGCTTTTTCGTCTTTTACGCCCCCAGAGCCAAGCCATTTGTTATATTTTTTACAAGCCAATGCAGTTTTTTCATAAAATTTTTGTATTTTTGGATTTCCAAAATCTTGCGGACAACCACTAGCCATTGCTAGATCATTTGTACCAATCATTATAACATCAATACCATCAACGGATGCTATCTCATCAATTGACTCAATTGCGGCCGGGGTTTCAACCATAGCAATGAGCATTGTTTCTGAGTTTAACTCTCGGGTTGCTTCCGATAGATCAACACTGCGATAATCATATTGAACTATACCTCCGCCAACACCACGAGATCCTTCTGGTTGAAATTTTGCAATATCAACTAATTTCGCTGCCTCTTCTGGTGTTTCAACATGCGGTAATACAATACCCATCGCACCGTTATCAAGTATTCTCGAGACCATTGTATATCCATTAATTGGTATTCTGACAATTGGTGTCAAACCTGTTTTTAGCGCCATTGCAGACATTTGCGAAACTGTGTCAGTAGTTAATGCGCCATGCTCCAGATCAAGAAAAAGCCAGTCAAAACCTGCTGTTTTCATTAATGGTACAACTTCAACAACTCTAGACTGTACAATTCCAACCCCAAGTGTGAGCTCATTATTTGCTAATTTATTTTTGGTTTCATTGATCATGATTATTTAAACTCAAATTGCTCTCTTTGGCATTAGAAATGACAATATCAATGCTAAGATACTTGTTAGCGTTAATAATACAAAAACTAATTTTAACCCAAATATGTCTGCAGTTAAACCTCCAATTATTGGTATCAAGCCAGTCAGGGCTGCCTGCGCAGTAAATAACATACTAATCGCACTACCAGAGGTTTGACCTGCTGATATATCCATGGTCCAGCTATGTATAACTGGCCGCATTGAATAGAGCGAACAACCCGCAAGGGAGGACATCAGTATAAATAAATAAACATTTTCAAGCAGAGGTATGATTATTAATACTATTGCAGAAATTATTAGCGAGTATATAACCACTGGTCTTCTGCCCACCCGATCAGATAAAGTGCCGACTATTGGTCCTCCAAAAACAGCGCCTAGTTGTATAGAAAACAATGCAAATCCAACTAGTACAGGACTTGATTGCATTTCACCTACCAAATATAAAGGCAGAAAAACAACAAGTCCATTTTGTGTCATTGACCACAATCCGGCAAGTATACATAATATAAGCATGTCTTTGTTTGATAAGAGACCTTTAAGCCCTTCCCAATAGTTATACTTACCAGTAGAATTATCTTCTGTATCCTGATCAGCTCTTATTTGAGGCAGTGACCTTAAAACATAAAAACCCATGAAGGCAACCGGCATAGCCAATAAGAGCGAGGTTTGTTGCCACGACAAAACCAGCATAATTAGTCCTGCTATTGGTGGTGCAATCCCATCTCCAAGACTTGCACCGACTGTGTGTAATGATAGGGCTAAGCCTCTATTTTTGTTATACAAAAGGGATAAATATGGTATTGAGGGCGTATGCCACCCACTAACACAGATACCAATGAAAACTGCTGCTGTTGCCAGAATCAAAGTACTTGTAGCGCCGCTCAATAATAAAAGCGCCAATGCTCCTGATATCAAACATAAGAATTGCGCTAGTATATATTTTTTTGAGATATCGATAACAGGACCACTTATGATTGTTACAGCAACAGCTGCAATAAAAAAAACAGTCACCATGCTGCCAGTGGTTGTGTATGTAAGTGACAGGTCTTGAGCAATAAATGGTAGCAAGACAATGAATATTCCATTTACCCAGTGCGTGACTCCATGTCCAGCACTAACAATGGATAAGGGTTTAACGTTTTCTATTCCACGTAAATCTTTTAGTATCGAATACATTCACTTAAATAATTAATTTGGTAGCGGAGGAGGGACTTGAACCCCCGACACAAGGATTATGATTCCTCTGCTCTAACCAACTGAGCTACTCCGCCATCACAGTTAGAGAATCTTCTAAATTAATACTTCATTACAGTGTGATTGTATATAAATTTATGAATTTAAATTTTGAGTCTTATCCTTGATTATCCATCCACCTCCAAGCACCCTTGCCATGTTTTTATGAGATTCATAGATTACACATGCTTGCCCTGGCGCAACACCATATTCTGGATTTTTGAATAATACTTTGGCATTATCTGCACTTTTAATGATAATTGCAGGCACTGGTTCAGATGTTGACCTAATTTTAACGTAGACTGTTAACTCTTTCTCATCATCCATACCTTTTTCAGGTCCCAGCCAATTTAAGTTTTTTAGGGAAATTTGATTTATTGCAAGAGCCTCTTTTGGTCCAATTGTGACATTATTTCTCTCGTGATCAATATCTATTACATAATTTGGCTCACCATTAATATACCCAATGCCTCGTCTTTGCCCAATTGTGAAATTCATAATTCCGGCATGCTCGCCAACAATATTCCCAGTCGTATCAATCAGATTACCTTTTATATTCGAGTTTGGCTTAAGTGTATTTATTAAATTTACATAGTTACCGCTCTGCACAAAGCAGATATCTTGACTTTCTGGTTTATCCGAGGTAACTAAATCAAGTTCTTTTGCGATCTTCCGTGTTTCAGATTTGGTAAGGTCACCAAGAGGAAACTTGATATATTCAAGTTGTGCCTTTTTAAGCGTGAACATGAAATAACTTTGATCTTTATTAATATCCCTTGCTCTAAATAAACCTCTTTCCCCGTTAATTAATTTATTAGATACATAATGCCCAGTAATTAAACTTGATGCTCCTAGTTGCCTTGCTGTTTCATACAAATCACCAAATTTTATTTTTTCGTTGCAACGAACGCAAGGAATGGGAGTTTGTCCATTTGCATATGACTCAGCAAAGTCATCTATTACCTCGGACTTAAATTGTTCTTCATAATCAAGTACATAATGTTTGATACCAACTTTTTCTGCTACTTTTTTTGCATCGTAAATATCTTGCCCAGCACAACACGATCCTTTTTTTCGAGATACATTATCGCTAGTGTATAATTGTAAAGTTACCCCAACTACATCATAACCCTGCCTCGCACAAACCGCAGCAGCAACGGAAGAGTCAACACCACCTGACATGGCCACAACGACCCTTTTTGTTTTTTTAATATTAAATAAATTTATATCTTTATTATCCAAGGCTTTACCATTTCTTTTTGGTTAATCACGGAAATTAATAAATTGCAGAGGCAAATTAAAGTTCTGTGTTTTTAGCAAGGTTATTGTTTGTTGAAGATCATCTCTTTTTTTTCCACTCACCCTCAACTCATCTCCTTGTATTGAGACCTGGACCTTAATTTTTGAGTCTTTAATAATTTTAATTATATCTTTTGCAATTTCTCTGTCTATACCTTGTATCATTGTTATAGATTGGCGGACAGACTGACCCGCAGAGATCTCAACTTTTCCCATGTCTAATGCTTTTGCATCAATCCCTCTTTTTGTAATTTGAACCTTCAGTATCTCCTGTAATTGGGTAAGCTTATAATCATCATCGGTAGTTATAGTTATTTGATCTTTCTCAAATTCAATTTGTGAATTTGAGTTCTTAAAATCGTAACGTTGGCTGATCTCACGCTTTAAATTTTGTATTGCGTTATCAACTTCCGATGGATCAAATTTAGAGACTATATCAAAGGTTGGCATTTACACACTCGGTTGTTACTGTATTTATGTATATAGTATTTATTATTGATAATGACAATAACTATTAGAATGACTTCTAATTTCTATTTTTTTCAACCACTTAAGATAGAATTTATCTAATTTTTTTTGTTTATATCTGAGTGTTTTCCAAAAAAATTGCACAAAATTCTTGATAGCATTTCTATAAAAGATAACCTTATATTATGAATTACCGAAGTGATTCGTTTTTTATTTGCAAATAAATTAGTGAGATTAATATGAGAATACTTCTAATAGAGGATGATCAGACTACATCACACAGTATTGAACTGATGCTCAAATCAGAAAATTTCAAAGTTGATGTAACTGATTTAGGGGAAGAAGGTATAGATCTTGGTAAGTTATATGATTATGATTTAATCTTGTTAGATATAGATCTTCCTGATATGAGTGGTTATGACGTGTTAAAAAACCTTAGAACGCAAAAGATAGAGACTCCAGTTCTAATCTTAACTGGACACAGTGCTATGGAAAATAAAGTTAAAGGTTTTGGTTTTGGCGCTGACGATTATCTCACGAAGCCATTTCAAAAAGAGGAGTTAGTTGCAAGAATTAGCGCAATTATTCGACGCTCTCGCGGTCATGCTCAATCCATAATTTCAACTGGGCGATTAGATGTAAACCTCGACTCAAAAACAGTCGAAGTTAGTGGAAAAAGAGTTCATCTTACAGGAAAAGAATATCAGATGCTTGAACTATTATCACTTCGAAAGGGGACCACTCTCACAAAAGAAATGTTTTTGAATCACCTCTATGGGGGCATGGATGAGCCAGAATTGAAGATAATCGACGTGTTCATATGTAAGCTCAGAAAAAAACTCATGCAAGCATCTGATGATGAAAACTACATAGAGACAGTATGGGGTAGAGGTTACGTTTTGCGGGATCCTACTGAGCTGCTCGAGTCAGCTTAATTTGCATTGCAAAAATTAATTGAAGTCACGTTGTCTTCGCCAGAAATTACTTCGTATTTTATCCTATAAATGCTTGTCAATTCATTTAAATATCTGACTTGAATATTTTTTATATTATTCGATCCTCGAACATGAAGATCGTCCAATATCTCTGCGTTTATCTTCCCAGTTGGATTGTTAACTCGAATTATATAAGTGTCTGTGTCAATTAATTCATAATTTATTTCGGCACCCTGAGGAAATAGACTCTGAAAAACCATTATAGTATTGGCGAGCAGTATTGCATGCTTTTTATTCAACTGTTCAATATCGTTGATATATGTAATCTTGAGTCTTGTAAAACTAATATAATCATCAATTATGTTGTTAACGAAATTAATTGACACATTCTCATTTTTTGCACTTGTTGGATCAGAATAGCAAAAACGAAAGAATGTAATCTGAGCTGTTATTTTTTTAATACTCATATCAAGAAGTTGGAAAGTCTCATCCTCTAGTATTTGAGCATCAGTGTTAGCTAAATTATATTTTAGTAATTCCATTCCATTTAAAGCAGCTGATGCAGGATTTATGAGATCATGAAAGATCTTTCTACTGAGCAGTGAAAATAAGTCTAAATTTGACATTTTTAAATTGAATCTATATGCAAATATACATAATTAATTAATATTCAGATTATACATAGTCTATTAAAATATTAGTATAAAAAATTAATTGTTACCCAACGTTATGAAAAATAGTAATCAAAACTTATATAAAAAATTGGCTCACGAGCTCATAAATATATCAAAAAAGTCTGCACTGGAAATCATGAAGATATACGACACAAATTTTGAAATAGACTACAAAAAGGATAATTCCCCCGTAACTGAGGCAGACAGGATTTCTGAAGATATAATTTTGCATGAAATATCAAAGATTGAACCCGGTGTAGATCTAATTTCAGAAGAAAAATACTT
>MDTB01041115.1_pt1 | contig 15153 bp, 14 predicted proteins | sample 811161 | NCBI WGS metagenome assembly MDTB01 (sample SAMN05326650, study PRJNA326480) | marine metagenome | isolation source: seawater | place: Mediterranean Sea | collected 2009 | reverse complement strand
TTTGGGAACCGAGCGCATTTCATTCGCGACCATACGCATCACAGGCGCGGTCAATTCTGGACGCAATGTGAGTGGTCGTCCACCCTTGTCCTCAAAGGCATACAACTCCCCAACCACCGCATCTCCTGACTTTGCCGTGAACAAATCCAAGCTCTCGAATGTGGGTGTAGCTACGCGCAAGAATCCATGTCGTGCAGCCTGTTCATCACACAGTCGCTCAAGGGCTGTGCGGCGTGCCATCTCGGCCGGACCGAAGTCGCGAGTGCCGCGTGGACGCTGGAACATACCGCCTCGCGCGTGAGGAGGCCTCTTCAATCTGAGGGCTGTTCTTCCGCCTCAGAATCGACTTCTGGAGGGAAAGCCAACAGCCGAAGGCCTGCGAAATAGACCAGGCCAAACAGAATGTTGTTGATGACCCAAGCCAACTGATACTGCACCTCGAAGGACCGAATCAATCCGGAAATGGTCAGAGTAGACAGAATTCCAATGATGATGTATACGAAAGCCATCCAGTACAAACTCTCACTGTACCCTACCTTCGAATTGAAAGTTACACGTCTGTGTACATAGTGCGCTTCGATGGTACCAATGATGAATGAAACGAACCAAGCAAACTCAGCTGTATAGGTGTTCAGAGGATCCCACCAATACAGTAACTGATAGACTGCGAACATGAATACAGAATTCAGACAAGCCACGACAAAGTAGCGACTGAAGTCTTTGGAGAAATCTGCTCTACTGTAAAGCGAGGCCTTCAGGCCTGCCAAAGCCTCAGAGATTCGACGTATCGGATTCACCGTCATATGCCCATCCTCACACGCGCGCGAGCAGGTGGCCTCTTCAAACAAGGGGGTGCCACTATTCGTCAGAATCCAATTCTGGTGGAAAGGCCAACAAGCGGAGACCGAGGAACATCATGAAACCGAATGCGCACATGTTGAGAGCCCAAGCGATGCGGTGGTGAACCTCAAACACATAGACGAGAATATGCTCTGAAATCGTCGATAAGACGCCGATTGTCCCATAGACAACCAGTGCCCAATACAGGCTGTCTTTGTAACTCGCGTTGGACTTGAATGTGAATGTCCGATGCAGATAATGTGCTTCAAACGAGCCGATAACGTAAGCAATCGCCCAAGCAACCGTGGCTGGATATATCGACAGAGGATCCAGCCAATACATGAGTTCATAGAAACTCCAGAAAAAGATCGCATTCACAATGGCAATTCCGAGATAGCGAATGTATTCTCGGGTCATTCGACGAATGTCATAATCTGACGATTTGAGCTCCTCTCTAGCCCGCAATATCCGGTTTTTGGGATTCTCAAGCATCACCAATCAACCTCCGACCATTCGTCGTCTTCTTCCGCTGTGGCCCATGAATCATCAGTTGCGCTTGGCTCCTGATGAATCTGTACCGCTACAGGAGCCGCTTCTGGGATCACATCTTCAAGGATGTCGTCAATGTCGAGGCTATCGACCAAATCATCGACATTCTCTACTGGAGCGACGATGCTCTCCGCACTTGGTTGAGGGTTGTTTTCGAGTATCTCAGTGCCGGTGGAATCAACAGAACCTAGACTTCCAAACGCCGATGAAAGTGCAGTTTTCTCGATTGGCGAGGGAGCCTGAGCCTTGCGTATGGACAATTCACGCTCTGCTTCCAGCCGCTGTTGCTCACGCAACTTTGCATCTTCTCGGATGAAAGCCTCACGAATGTCGCGCTCCCGAATACGGCGGAGCATTTCAGACACCGCTGCCGTGGAGGGGCGATCCCAACGTCGCCAAAATCGCCAACAAATCGGAATCAACACAAAGGCGACAAATGCACCGATGGCAATCCATTCTTTGAGGGTCGGCACAAATCGACCAAGTGCTTCTCGTTCTCAAGCATCACGGTCATCCGATTGCCCTGTCCACTCTGCAAGTGTTCTTGCCATGTGCTTCGGAACATCCGTTGCGGACAAACCCGGTCCAAATTCGAGGGCTGCTGCTGCTCCTGATGTACGCAATAGTGCACAACCCAATCTTGCGGCAGCCCAGGGGCTCATCCCTTGTGCAATCAATCCTGCAATACAGCCACTGAGCAAATCACCCGTTCCCCCAACTGACATCCGTGCATGACCCCCTGTGGCAAAGCAATGTCTTCCACCAGGGGCCCAGAGTTCGTCTTCTGCTCCCGTTCGTAAAATGACACAGGATTCGTCTTCCACTACACGGGCGATTCCATCACGTCGTGCACGAATCTTGAGTATCTCAACTGGATCGGATGCACCCAGCCAATGGGCCATCTCTTCACGATGTGGAGTGACGACTCCAACCATCCCCGCAGGCCACTCATGTGATGGTAGTGCACGGATGGCATCGGCATCGATCACCAAGGGCACATTGGCTTCGATCAATCGTTCGATTAAATCACAGACTGCTTCAATCGATTCGCTTTCACGACCCAAACCTGGACCGATTAGAACTGCTTGACAGCCTCGGCCATTCAACACTCGATCCAAGATGGTGGCCACCGAACGAGTTGTGATGTGAGTGGTGTCTGGAAGATCTTCTGGAATCAATGACAGCGGCCACTCCGCACGCTCAATCGCTTCCGATGGCATGGCCAAATGAACCAAATCACATCCACTTCGCTCTGCGGCAAGGCCTGCCAAAATGGGAGCACCATGGTAAGGGCCTCCGCCCACAATGAGTAAACGCCCACGCTCTCCCTTGCGTGCATCAACCTTGATTGGAGGATGACGCCTTGCATCTCCAGGTCCACAATCTTCGACGCGGGCAGACCAAGGCAAATTCGCCGTATGGATTTCACCAACATCCTGCTGAACATTTCCTTCAACTGTTCTCAGTGACCATTTTTCTGAATGATACGTGACCGTTGCAGTGGCCGAAATCACATCGGGGCCACCCAACCCTGTCGGCATATCACAAGCGAGAACTGGAGAGTTCTTGCCCCGGCTTTCAGCCAACCAGTTACGTACATTCGCGACATCGCCACGCAACTTTGTCACCATACCGCCCGGGCCAGCACCGAGCAAACAATCGATGACCAATGCAGGTGTTCCAGTTCCAATTGTAGACTGGACTTCTGGCCAAATGGACAGCGGTATCCCAGCACGACTGGAACGCTCGCGGAACGCCTGTGCCGTCTCTCCACGCTGAATCAGATGAGTTGCTAGCAATCGAACATCGACGCCATCCTCAACCAAACCCAAGGCGGCTGCAAATCCATCTCCACCATTGTTTCCTGGTCCGCATAAAATCCAGACAGGACCTCGAGTTTTTCCTGCGGCATTGAGCATCCGAACCGCCTGAGCGGCCAATCCTTGTCCAGCCGCACCCATCAAATCGGAAATATCGATTCCGAGCGCGACTGCATTGTCGTCAAAGACACCGACTTCCGCCCAGTGCATGCACCAACGAGCGGGCTCACGGCTCCTATCCTCGGCTTCCACGAAGCACCTAGGATAGTTCCGCGTCCATCAGGTCTTCGGCAGATGCATGGTGTTCCCACCCATCAAAGACGTCTCCAACGACACCGACGAGGTCGTCATCACCACCCGGCAACATCGAAATGTCTGCACCGGCGCCAGCGCCTTCCGGTACGTTTCGATACAAGGGCCGAGATACCAGGATGTTGTTGAAGAAGATGAAGACCGTTGCAACTACACCCCAGAACAACAGAATGATGGTGATACCTTTCGGATTCGATGGGTTCCAAACATCTGGTGTGTTGGCAATCATGTCACTGAAGTAAGACACGATGAGGACAGTGAACAATACTGGGAAGGCGATGAACATGAGGAAATCCCACCAGCGACCAATCCAGAGATCGTTGTCTCCCGTGTTGATGAACTCATCTCGGAAGGCTGGCGTTCCATGTTTGATGTAGCCCATGAGACCACCTTCAGCCTCTCCTGCCTCGACCTTTTCACGCCAAATCTTGAATCCGAATTGCCAAATTGTGTAAGCGATGAACAGACCACTGAACATCAATCCATAGCCCCAGATGTGATCTTGAACTTCGAGGAATTCAGGGAAGGCAACCCCATCGGCATCTAAACGAATCCAGACAAAAGTTGACGGTAGCCCGAAGAAGAAGATGGCAGCACCGGTCAAACCGACCGCCTTGTTACGTTCAAATCCGTGATCAACGAAGTTTCGAACACACAACTCGACGGTAGAAATCATGCTTGTCAAAGCTGCGAATGTCAGTGCTAGGAAGAATGCCCACATCATCACCCATTGTGTGATTGAGCCCCCAGGTGCCTGAGCGAAAACCTCTGGTAATGCTAGGAAGGTGATGGCGCTTGAACCACCAGTTACGGTGGCCAATGGGTCATCCTGAACCGCGAAGATCGCACTCAAAACAGTCAATCCAGCAATGATGGAGATGCTGTTGTTGGCTAATCCCATGGTGAAGGCGTTGAGAGTGGTATCCTCATCCTTGCGCATGTATACCGCATAGGTGATTGCCATACCCATACCGGCCGAACAGGACCAAGCAGATTGTGATAAACCATTGATCCAAGTTTCAGGTTGTGCGAGAATTTCAAAATCAACACTGAACATGAACAAGGCACCATCGAGAGTACCATCGGACATATCCATCCAGAGGGCAAGGAACAAAGCGAGGAAAAGTAGGGCAAACAAACTGAGCATCATGAACGTGTTTGCCTTTTCAATCATCTTTGCACCACCCCAAATCGCGACGAGTGTGATGACGATGACCAGAGTTTGGAAGAGAATGACCCACTCAGTGGAATTGAGGAAATTGTTCCACACTTCTACCGTGTCAATTCCTTCATTCAATCCACCTCGGAATCCAAGTTGGAAGTAGTTCATACACCAACCTGCAACCACGGCATAGTAGAATCCAATCGCGGTTGATATCCAAGCAGTCCAAAGGCCCATCCAAGCCAATTTCTTACCACCAAAAATTCGGAATGTACCTACAGTACCGGTTCGACTACGCTTGCCCAAAGCGAATTCAGCAATGACCAACGGAATCGACCAAGCAAACAGGAAGAACAGCCATGGGATGAGGAATGTACCGCCACCGTTGGCACCCACCATACGCGGGAATCTCCAGATATTTCCTGTTCCAATCGCCGCTCCGATGGTGGCAAAAATCAATCCCCATCGAGAGGAGAACTCGTCGCTTTGTCCCATGCATATCACCTCAATCTAAAGCACCGACAATCGATGCTTCTTCTTCGCCTGATTCATTCATTTTCTTGATGGATAGTCCCAAGCTACCCCATACGGTTCCTGCGACCAAACAGAAGAGCATGAAGGCTAGAATTGCATTGCCATAAGGTGCACGATAAGCGATGTTGACTTCTTCATATGCTCCGGGAGCAGGATACGAGAATGGGAAGGTTCCAGAACGCGTTCCAAGCATGGACTTGTAATGCAATTTACCACTGAAATCTTCGGGAACTGGAACAGGAGCAACAATCAGTACTCCGGTTCCGTTGTTGTCCAAAGTACAGTTGTCTCCGGTTTCTTCGAATCCAGTCATCATCCAATCTTCTTCGACCCATTCCTTGGGTCCAAAGTCACTCTGTTGGCGGGTTGGTTTGACGATTCTCCACATGACATGGGAGTAATTCTCCTCGTTGGTGTATGGGAAATTTGGATCGATACACATGGTGATTGGAATCGGTCCGGAATCTGGAATGACCAAATCATCAGCGCTGACAATCCATTGGCTCTTCTGGACTTCCTGAAGGCCAATATTTGCACGTTCGCGAGGGTTGTCTCCTACTTCAGCGATGTAGAATGGAACACCCAAATTTCGTACAGCAATGTGATTAATGTCCTGTGGTTGTTGGTGGAAGGCTGTTCCGATTTCCATGGTGTAGCAATATGAATCATGTAGACCATATTGCCAGTCACAATAATCACCAGTTGTAGGATACAAATCACTACTCTGTATGTTTGCATATCTCGTCATTTCTGCCATCTTATCGCCATGGTAAATCAGTTGGGCATGGTCCGGTGTTTCACAACCGGTACAGTGTCCCCATGGATACAGGACTAGTTCAGAGAAGGAATGCCAAGAAAGGGTGGCTGCGAAATCGGATGCACCATTGTTGTCATCATCATTCATTTCAGTCAAATCTTGAACAAACAGAGTTTCTGGTTCGGAATTTCCACCCCACCAATCCTCATCTGTTAGACCATCAGCATCATCGTCATTCCCATCGACGTGATCTTCGTTGATTTGTCCATCACCATCATTATCTGTGTCGTCAACTGGACCATTGTAAACATCATTATTTTGTCCTGCATAACAAGCACCTGGGAAAAGTGGACCTGTCGCACCAAGAGGTGCACCCCACTCATACTGGAAGTTTCGATTTAGGTCAACTCCATCACATCCTTCATCAACTTCTTCATCAATATCTGGAATTGGAGTCACACCAGATACTGTGTTATCACGGAGGTTCTTTCTCCAACCTGCTGAATCACAGTTCCAAGCATCTTCGCCGCAGAACACCTCACGGTCGTATCGATTACCATCGACATTCAGCATGGGGACGAGGTAAATCTCTCGCGTGTTGACCAAATCTGTGATTTGCTGCTCTGAGAAGTCTTCGTCAACACCAAGATCACCAGGACCGCAGGCGATACCATCACCATTCGAGTCTTGGAAATTTGATGCCAAGGAGAGGCAATCTCCATCATCATCGAGTTGACCATCTCCATCTGAATCGCCCCAAGTGTCCTCATCGACCAAGCCATCGCCATCATTGTCGATTCCAGCCATACCGTAGTAGTGAGCGATTGTTTCAAGGAACATCATTGGAACTTCATACGACATCCATTCCCGGGCATGGAAATTTCCAATCATCTGTATGTCGGGAATATCAGCATAATTTCCACAATCGCCAACGAAGTCATTGCATTCTCCTCCATCCACTCCGTTCAGTTCTTCCCCACCGCCCGTAATCTTCAACCAGGGTGATGAATGACTGTAGAAGTGGCCCTCGTAGCTGTTGACTGTCATTTCCACACCACGAGCATTTGTCCCACCATTGAGACCTTCGTGGAAAGACATGATATTGACTGATTGTCCTTGGTACTGGTAATCCTTCTCTGCCAATTGCATCATACGATCTTTCATTGTAAAGTAGTCATGGTAGGATTTGAACTGGATTCGATCATTGCCACCCCAGGGATGAATTTGTTCGATGTATTGTGTACTCCAAATGTCTTCAGGAGACTCTCCTGATGAATCATCATCCTGATTGGCAGTGCTGATGCTTCCGGTCAGCATAGGGACTAGCATGCAAAGGATTGCAAGAACTGCTGGAATTCGGCGTGACGACATGGTAACCAAATCGACGACACGCGTTCTGCCTTTGAATCGACCGCTTGAGCGACCCGGACGGAAACGTCCCTTTAGGGGACGGTTCCGGGAATGAATCCCAGAGAAATGATGTACCCCCCCCTCCTGAGTCGAAGTTCATGGACAAGTTTGTCGAGATGGTTCCAAACTGGAGTGAAGAGTTCTTTGGATTCAATCAAGGAACCTTGGGTGTACTGGCCGCATTGGTTCTATTGGTTTTCATTACAAGATTGATTGCAGTGATGACAATTCCAAATATGTTCAACAATTTGTGCGAGAAAAGCCCTGTGGCTGAAATCGCCATCCATGGCTCAAGTAAGGCATTGGGTACTGCAGTTGGAGCTGCAATCATGTGGCGTGCATCACTTTCTTTGGCTGATGGAACATCGGCAATGATGCCCTCTGCAGTCGGTTTTTGGTTGCCTTCAATTGCCCAAGTTGTGATGCTGATTGCAATCATTTCCTGGGCACTACGTCTCACAGTTTGTGTTCAAGCAGTAGTAGAATATTGGGATGATGACGATGAGTTGGATGGAGCCGAACGGACCCTCATCGGTGCGGTTGAAAGTGTCTTGCGATTCTGTATCGTCGTCTTTGGTTCCATTTTCATTGCTGATGCATTGAATTTTGACTTAACCACCATGGTCGCAGGTCTCGGTATTACTGGACTGGCTTTGGCACTGGCCGCAAAGGACAGTATTGCCAATGTATTCGGTGCTGTCACAGTGTTGCTAGATCGACCCTTCCGGGTCGGTGATTGGGTTCTTGTCAGTGGAAGTGAAGGTGAAGTCATTAACATCAGTTTGAGAACTACCTTATTGCGAACAAGCGTAGACACCATTGTCACGATTCCCAATGCAAACCTCACCAGTAAGCCCATCGAAAATTTCGGCAAGCGGCGATGGCGGCGATATCAGCCTGTGATCTCTCTCGATTTAGACAGTGATCCCGATGCTGTGCAAAGCTTCACCAATGGTGTTGGAGATTTGATTCGAACCGATGAGAATACAATGAAAGAGGATGCATCATGGGCCAAAGTCTCTGCAATTTCTAAGGATTCTATCGAGATTTCATGCAACATTTACTGGGATGTCAATGGAGGTGCGGATGAGCGTGATGCGCGACAGCAATTCTTGCTCAATGTCGCTCGTTTAGCCAAAGAAAATGGTATCGTATTCTATGAGCCACGTGTTCGTAATCAACGTACATTGGACTAGGTGAACACATGGCTACATTGATTCTCCTTCGACATGGGCAATCCGTTTGGAATGCTGCCAACAAATTCACCGGCTGGACAGATGTTGAACTTTCCAAAGTTGGGGAAACTGAAGCCAAGAAAGCAGGAGAGGATTTGGCAGACATCCACATTGATGTTGTTCACACAAGCGACTTGATTCGAGCGCAACGAACCGCAGCAATCGTGATGGAAAGCAACCGAGTTTCTGGAGAGGTCCCCACCCATCGTGATTTGCGATTGAATGAACGCCACTATGGGGCATTACAGGGCCTTGATAAAGACGAAACACGGGCAAAATATGGAGAAGAGCAAGTTCACATCTGGCGTCGATCTTACGATGTTCCTCCGCCCGAAGGTGAGAGTTTGGCCATGTGTGCCGAACGAACACTCCCATACCTCAGTGAAGCGATTATGCCCGATTTGAATGAGGGGAAAACGGTTCTAGTTGCCGCCCATGGAAACAGTCTGCGTAGTATTGTGATGGAAATTGAAGGATTGAGTCGAGAAGAAATTCTGGGCTTGGAGATTTCAACAGGTGTACCCCGAATCTATACCTATTCCAATGGTGAATTTACCAAGGAATAGGAGCCACTGATCGATACAATCTGCGTAGGAGCCATCCGACGCCACCGATGATTGCAACCCCACCCATTTCAACAGTATCTGGTGAAGGTGAACCAGGGTATAGCAACCAGTACAACGCTGCAATGACTGGGATTGAGATGCAAATCATGGCACCAGCCGCAATCGTTCTCGCCCGATACATGCCATTCTGAACCGTCGAGACTTCAGTGAGAAATTCAGTCACATTATGGGGCTCATTTACCCCCCATGCTTGATGGAATAGACGTTGTTGTAATTGCTGTTCATACTCCCAAATCAGCAAACCACCCTTGTGGCCATCCAATGCCTTGCTTGAGGACCAATGCTCAGGTGCTGTTGATGTCCAAGCCTCACAAAATATTCGCTTCTGTTGGGCAGAGAGTGTTGAGACAGCGGATGCAACATCTCGAATCGCAGGAGATGGGGCAGTATGCGGAATCAAGGCATTTCGGATGCCACCCATGCAGTTTCCAATCAGAACTCTTCCTTCATGCAAATGACATTGCTCTAGGCTGAAATTTCGATGAGTAATCGTACCCTGCGTATCTGTGGAATGTGGTGCCCGCCATTTCGTTGCTGAGCGTGTTCGGGGTTCCAGTACTTCCAACCGCTGATTCCATGCTCGCTGATCGTTTGGTGTGGCGAGTTGTCGTCCACAATCGGTGTGGAAACGACCCAATGACTGACCGGCCATCTGCAAGTATTTTGCATCCAGTGGCAAGGGCTCCAAGTTTAATTTCTTGAAAATCAAAATCACATCTCGGTCTGAATGTTGGATTCCACCAATCGCAGTATACAACTCACTGCAATCCAATTTTGCCAAACGTCGTCCATGTCCATCTTCATCGAGGGGCAAGACCTGAGCCCGATGTGTCTCAAACTCAACAAGCCAACCCACTGAATTGGATTGAACCGATTGGGGCGTCCCGGATACCCATTCGCCCCACGTTGCAGACTGTTTTTCCCACCACTCCGTGGATGCCAAATCCCCATCCGGCAGAAGCAGGGGTAAACTATCCCATCGAACATGCAACACATGTGAGGTAAACCCAGACAGAGAGGGGCCAGAAGAATCGGTAACCGATTTGGCCGCTGCCGAGGGAAACCAGGGTTCGGATTCAATCTCCACGAGACTGCCAAAGGCCTCATCCACATCAAATCTCTGCGAAGCAGAGGACAGATTGAAATTGGTTTGACCGCGTCTACGCCACATGGGAAAGCCAACCAGTTTGCCTCTCGCTGTCGACCTCGATGGGACGTTGATTCTCACCGACATGTCGCGGGTCACCATTCGTCGAGTGGTTTTACCACGATTCTGGTTGTTCCCATGGTTGTTATTTCTCGAATTGACTGGAAAGCGAGCGCGATGGAAACGGGTTCTAGGTCGAAGACTGAAATTTGATCCCGCTGAGTTGGCGTATCACGAAGCATTTCTCTCGTGGTTGAAGGAGCAAAAAGCCGCTGGAAGAGAGATGATTTTGTGCACCGCTTCAGAGGAAGTTGTCGCCAAGAAAATCGCAGAATATGTTGGTCTATTTGATGATGTGATGGCCAGTGATGGTATCACCAACCTACGGATGGAAGCCAAAGGAAAAGCCCTTGCTGAACGCTATGGAAAAGGCAATTTTGCTTATGCAGGGAATTCAAGTCACGATCTCAAAACTTGGCCGTATGCGGGCGAGGTCATTGTGGTCAACGCCAGCAAGAGTACACTCAATGCATTGGGTGACCAGCCGTCGATTGTCTTTGAATGATGAAATTTCATCAAACAATCAATGAAGGCTTATCCCCCTCCACCAGTAGCACGGACCATGAGTCAGACTGAACGGAGTGGGATGGGAATCCTATTCCTTGTTGTCTTGATTGATTTGATTGGTTTCACATTGGTCATTCCGTTCTTGACTTACTTCATCCAAGATTTAGCCACAGGAGATGGATTTACCGATGTTGGCCAGAGAGACCTATGGGTTGGTATTGTACTGGCAGCATACACGTTCGGACAGTTTCTTTTCACGCCTATCTTGGGATCTCTTTCAGATCGAGTTGGCCGCCGTCCAGTCATCATGTTCGGCTTGATTTCGAATACGATTTTCTTCATCGCATTTGGTTTAGCACAGGGCCTTTGGTTTGCATTGATTGTCCGATTTTTGGCCGGAGCAGGAAATGGAAATATTGCAGTTGCACGCGCCTACATTGGAGACATCAGTACGGATGAGCAATTGAAGGCAAGAATGGGTGTGATTGGTGCTGCATTCGGTTTGGGATTCATGATAGGTCCGTTCATTGGAGGAATCATGACCGACCCATACACAAATTTTGGTGGAGTGTTTGAGACTTCTTGGTGGGAAAGTCATCCGTATTTCCTTCCTTGTCTGTTTGCAGGATTGCTCTCACTGGTGTCGTTTGTTTTGGCGATCAAACAACTTCCTGAAAGTCTGCCTTTGGAAGCGCGCTCAAATGAGAAGCAAGAGACAAATTATGTCAAGCAACTTGTGGGCAATCTAATCCGTGTGCGTGACCTTTCTCGTCCAGTACAAATTCTCATTCTAGTGAATGCAATATTCTTGACTTCATTTACCATCATGCATACAACATTCATTCTGTTTACAGGAATGCCTACTGAAAGTGGAGGGCTTGGCTATGACGCGAAAGCAAACGGGTACATTTTCGCCTTTGTTGGACTCGTAGGAGTAATGGTTCAAGGTGGATTCATGAGAAGTAAATTAGCTCAACGATTGGATTCTCGAAAAATGATGGTGTTTGGGATTTTGATTTGTGGATTGGGGATTGGATGGATCCCATATCTGAACCCGACACCGTTTGTGATTGTGCTGATTCCAATGGCATTTATCGCACTTGGAAACGGTCTGTTTCAACCCACACAAAACACACTATTGACCTTGGAAGCAAAGTCAAATTCCCTGGACTTGGGAAGGGTGATGGGTGCTCAAGAGGGATATGGGGCAATGGCTCGAATCATTGGTCCCATCGTGGCCGCTTTTGTATGGGCGGAAACTGTCGATAATCCCGGTAAATGGGATTATCACACGGTCTTCAGACTGAGTTTCATGCTAGCTTTATTGGCAATTATCTCGCAACTTACCCTTCGATTATCGCACCAAATGAAAGATGATTAGCACATTCATATCCAATGTGTGTAGACAAAAGATTACAACCTCTTCAAGATTCGAATAGCCATGGGAAAACGTGGCGTTCTGATGATGAACATCGGAACCCCTGATGAACCGACGACAGGCTCTGTTCGGACCTATCTTCGAGAATTTCTCCTCGATCCAGATGTCATCGATATTCCTGCACCACTTCGGCATCTTCTCGTCCGTGGAATCATTCTTCGAACACGTCCAAAAAAAATCGCCCCACGATATGAGAGCATTTGGATGGAAGAAGGGTCTCCGCTTCGTGTCTATACACGGAGAATGGTGGATGCGCTTGAATCCAGTTTGGAGAGCGTTCGATGTGAAGTTGGAATGCGTTACGGAAATCCGAGTATTCGAGCTGGGTTGGAGAAATTGATGCAGTCAGGTGTTGACGAATTGTTGCTTGCCCCATTGTTTCCTCATCACGCTCAAGCGACAACTGAGTCTTCTCTAAAGCATGCATACAAGCAACTCAAAGCAATGAATTGGAATCCCTCGATTATCGAGTTGCCTCATTTCCCTGCTGATCCAGCCTTCATCGAGCCATTGGCAGAATCAATCAAGCCTCACCTCACAGATGGAGCGCACCTACTGTTCTCTTACCATGGGCTCCCCATATCTCATGTGAAGCGCGCAGATTCTAGCGGTAAGCATTGTCAAAAAGTGAACAATTGCTGCTCAATCGGAGTCGAAGGGAATTCGATGTGTTATGCCCACCATTGTATGCTCACCACACTGTCAGTCGTTGGGGCATTGGGCATTGGTGAATCGGATTGGTCGATCAGTTATCAAAGTCGGTTGGGGCCCGCAAAATGGTTGCAACCCTCGACAACAAAGATGATCGAGGAACTGGCTGAAAATGGCAAAACAAAGGTTGTGATTGTCTCGCCAGCATTCCTTGCAGATGGTTTGGAAACATTGGAGGAACTCGACATTGAAATCCGCGAGCATTTCATCGAACATGGTGGCAAAGAATTGACTGTTGTGAATTGTTTGAATGATGATCCAAGTTGGATTCGTGGACTCGGAGTTCTTGTAGAGAATGCTTTCGATCAACCAACCGTCACAGGTTAGGAATTCGAAGGATGAAAATCGTCCCGATTACAGCCAGTACGAGGGTGGCAATTCTCGAGACATCTGGAGCACTATCTGGAATTGCGATAAGCACTGCAAACAACACAAAGGTCCACATGGTCCCCAAAATGATTGGCTTGCTCTTCTTTGGGATACCCTTGCCTTCTCGGTAGTTTTTGACATGGTGTCCAAACATTTTGTTGTGGATGATCCAATCGTAAAATTTCTGACTTGATTTCGCGAAACATGCGGCTGCGAGAATCATGAGAGGTGTGGTTGGTAATCCTGGTACAACAATCCCGACCAGTCCAATACACATGACTGTAAATCCAAGTATAAACCAAATGATTCGGCTGAATTTTGAGCGATTCAGGTCCACTGTGTGGATGTCACTTTCCTGACCACTCATAGGCAAAAGCGTCCGGACTCAGTATGTAATGTATTGTTTTGTCAGTTCGCTATTTATCATCTGTAAATTGATTCACGGTGACATTCACGAAAAGGTCACCCAATGCGTATACTACACCACAAAGCAAGGGTGGATTCCAAGCGGTCAAAGGAGTCCATGGGACCTCTGCAAACCAAGCCCAATTTCCAAGATAAGTGCCCCACAATTCCATGGCCAATGCCAGCCAAGCCATGGTTGCATACAGTCGCCGCTCTGGCCCCCATTGCATGAACCCAAAGAGTGCCAAGAGTAGCAAAAGACCCGATGTGTCAATCCCCTGATAGGCGAAATAAATCGAAAGGGGGACAAAGGGAACAATCGATGGCCAAGCCCAGTGCTCAGGTAGATGTTTGGAAAAGCGACGGCCCAAATCAAACAGGAACCAATGACCAGCAGGGACAAACAGTGGCATCATGCCTTCTCTGTATTCATAGAGATGCCAGACTTCGGTGAAGAACAATTCCATCGGTGTGGCAAATGCCAAGACGGTAAGCATCTCAATCCGCTCTACTCGATCACCTTGTGCAAAAATAGCGGCGAAGATACTCCAGACAACTATATTGACGATATATTCGCCTTTGAGTGGCCAGTCAGTCCCATTCTGATCGACCCACAGACCGATGCTGATGGTGAGGATGTAGACAACCTCGCGGCGCATATGCGGCCCACTCGGTTCACGCTATCAAGCCACCCGATTGCATCAAGAGGTGGAGCGGTTTCGACAAAACATGGGTTGGCTTGGTCGTATACTTGACCGATGCGCCCATTGGCTGTTGAAATGGCGAATCATTCGCGGCCCTGCTCGCTGGATGGCAAACTCACGATATGCTTGGAGTATTGTCTCAAGAACCGACCGTGTTCGAATGCGAAGAATGCAAACTCGAGTCCTTTCTGACAAGCTTCCAGAACACATATCCATCATCATGGATGGTAATCGAAGATACGCCTCCAATTCAGGACTGGCGGCCACCTTGGGTCATAGAGCGGGGAAGGAAAAACTCGAGGAAGTGATGGATTGGGTCCTGGAAATCGGTGTACCCTATCTTACCGTTTACGCACTCAGTACAGAGAATATTTCCAGTCGTAAGCCGGATGAGTTGGAAGCATTGTTCAACCTCTATGTGGAAGGTTTGAATGATTTAGCAATCGATGAGCGAATTCACAAAAATCATGTCAAAGTCAGGGTTGTTGGCAGAATGGATCTCCTGCCACAAAATGTCTTAGAGGCCATTGAAAATACGGAGAAAGTCACTGCAGATTATGACAAATT
>MDTB01104528.1_pt1 | contig 15155 bp, 17 predicted proteins | sample 811161 | NCBI WGS metagenome assembly MDTB01 (sample SAMN05326650, study PRJNA326480) | marine metagenome | isolation source: seawater | place: Mediterranean Sea | collected 2009 | reverse complement strand
TAAGTGGGAAACCCACCTCAAAACTAGTTCTTCCTATAGAGCCGTAGTAGACCACTACGTTGATAGGCTGGATGTGAAAGCGCGGTAACGCGTGTAGCTGACCAGTACTAATAGCTCAATTGGCTTGATTTATGCACTGAAAAAAATTTTTATAAAAAATAATTTTTAATACAATTAAAATATTTAGATATACCTAATCAATCTAAACAATTTACTATTAAAATTGATAATTCAAAATTTATAAGTTAAATTATTGAATGAATTCAAATAGCACAAACAGAAGTTTCGGTATTGTATTTTTTGTATTTTTTTTTATTGTATCAGTTTATCCCATTTTAAAAGGAGGTGAACTAAGAACCTGGTCACTCGTTTTATCATTAATCTTTCTTTTATTAGGCATAGTTAATTCTAGATTTTTAACTCCATTAAACTTGGTTTGGATGAAATTTGGGGAACTTTTAGGTAAAATAGTTTCTCCAATAGTTCTAGGACTCATATTTTTTCTAGTAATTACACCAATAGGTTTATTTATGAAACTAATTGGTAAAGATCTTTTGAAGACAAAATTATCAAAAGATAAAACTTACTGGATTAAAAGATCAAAAAATATAACATCAATGAAAAGACAATTTTAATGTTAGATTTTTTTAGAGAATTTGTAGAATTTTTAGGCGAGAGAAAAAAATACTGGTTAATACCTATTATAATAATTCTTGCACTATTTGGTGCACTAATAGTGCTCAGCCAAGGATCCGCCGTAGCCCCTTTTATATATACTATTTTTTAATGAATTCAGTTCTAGGTATCTCAGCATTTTACCATGACAGTGCCGCAACTTTAGTAGTAGACGGTGAAATAGTTTCAGCGGCACAAGAAGAAAGATTCACAAGAAAAAAACATGATGCAGACTACCCGTTTAACGCTGTTCAATATGTTTTAAATAATTCAAAAATAAAATTAAGAGATATAGATCACATTGTTTTTTTTGAGAAGCCATTTTTAAAATTCGAAAGGTTGTTAGAAACATATTTAGCTTTTGCGCCCAAAGGATTTGCTTCTTTCTCCATGTCTATGCCAATTTGGTTAAGAGAAAAACTTTTTCAAAAGAAATTTTTATTTGATAAACTAAAACAGCACGATAATAAATTTAATGACATAAAAAAAATTTCTTTTTCAGAACATCATTTTAGTCATGCGGCCAGTGCTTTTTATCCATCTCCTTTTGAGGAGGCAGTAATTTTAACTTTAGATGGTGTAGGTGAATGGGCTACAACGACGCTAGCAGTCGGTAAAAAAAATGAAATAAATATGGTTAAGGAAATTTATTTTCCTCACTCAATAGGCTTACTTTATTCTGCGTTTACTTTTTATACTGGATTTAAAGTGAATAGTGGAGAATATAAAGTAATGGGATTAGCACCTTATGGAAAACCAAAATATAAGGACATTATTTTTGAAGAATTGATTGATTTAAAAGACGACGGTTCATTTAGATTAAATATGAAATATTTTAATTATGCGACTGGACTAACTATGATTAATGAAAACTTTTCAAAATTATTTGGACAAAAACCAAGAAAACCTGAAAAAGAACTATTAACTCAATTTCACATGGATATATCTGCATCTATTCAAGTAGTAATAGAAGAAATAGTTTTAAGACTCACAAATTCAATAGCTAAAGAGTTTAAAATTAAAAATCTTTGTTTAGCTGGAGGAGTAGCCTTAAACTGTGTTGCTAATGGAAAAATTTTAAAGGATAGAAAATTCAATAATATTTGGATCCAACCTGCTGCAGGAGATGCCGGTTGTTCTCTTGGTGCAGCATTAGGATTTTGGCATCAAGAACTTGGCAATAAAAGAGAGATAGACTCTTCAAAAGATACCATGAAAGGCTCTTACTTAGGACCTTCTTTTAACAACGGGCAAGTTGAAAATACTTTAAGTCAACTTGGAGCAAAATTTAAAAAATATAATGAGGATGATTTAATCAGTTATGTCTCAAAAAGTCTAAATGATGGAAAAACAATAGGTTGGTTCCAGGGTAGAATGGAATTTGGACCAAGAGCATTGGGAGCAAGATCAATAATTGCTGATCCAAGATCTGAAAAAATGCAAAAAAATCTTAATTTAAAAATCAAGTTCAGAGAAAGCTTTCGCCCGTTTGCACCCTCAGTTCTTAGGGAAGACGTAAGTAATTGGTTTGATATTAACGTAGATAGCCCTTATATGCTTTTAGTAGCCGATATTCAAAAAGACAAACAAATTTCTTTAGATTCTAAAAGTGATAAACTATTTGGAATTGATAAATTAAACTTAAAAAGATCTATAATTCCAGCAGTAACACATGTTGATTACTCCGCTAGAATACAAACTGTACATAAAGATACAAACAAAAGATATTATAAATTACTTCAAAAATTTAAAGAAATTACAAATTGTCCTGTCCTAGTCAATACATCTTTCAATATAAGAGGTGAACCAATAGTTTGCTCAGTGGAAGACTCTTTTAAATGTTTTATGGGAACTGATCTAGATATTTTAGTATGTCAGGATTTTATACTTTTAAAAGACGAGCAAACTAATGAAAATTTTAAAAACTACAAAGAAAATTTTGCTCTTGACTAATTATTTTTTATTCAAAGATACTTATCAATCGAATTAATCCAATTTTTTTTAAAGAACATAGCTTTATCATCAACAAACAAGTCGTAAGATGGTTTACCAAAAATAAGTTTATGAAATTTAACTTTCCATTTTCGTAATTGAAATTTAGTAAGTTTACAGGCCATTCTGTAAGCTTTCAGACGATTATCATTATTTCTTCCCATATAGCGAGCAGTAAAAATTTTTATTATAAACCCATTATCATAAAGGGTATTTATTTTTTTTATATTTTTTTTTATAGGTCTTGAAGTCTTGTAATTATTTTTTTTTGTTTTACAAATTACATTATCTAAATCAAAACATAGTACTTTTTTCATTTACTAATCTTTTTAAATTTATCTAAGTCGTGAAGCTTCATATTTAAATCAAAATTTTTAGCTAAAAATTTATTGTTCATATATTTTTTTTTAAAAAAGTCAATTAGCTCTACGATTTTGCTAATCCTCTTTTTTTCTCCAAATATAACTTCGAAATATAAAGATTTCTTACCTTTTTTAAAATTTTTAAATAATATTTTAAAATCTTTTTTTTTTGGGATTGTATTTAAAAAATCATTTTTTGATGGATAGTATAATTTGTAACCAGTATTTAGATATTTCGCATTTGTCTTATCACAGACTGTAAAATCGAAAGAACCACATTTTGCTTCCTTAAAAATAGTTTTTAAAATAGATATATTTTTTTTTTCATAAAGAAGACTTACTCCCTTGGAGAAAAACGTAGAATTTTTAAGTAATTTAATATTTAGTTTCTCTGTTACTTTAATTCTATAATTTTTTAAAAAATTATTACAAAAGAAATTAAACATTTTAGAAATATCATTTCCAGCCCATATTATATTTAAGTTAATTTTCTTCTTTAAAATAATTGAATAAGCTTTCATAAAAAAAATTCTTTCGTAAAGGGTTTGACCAAATTCATAAAATGATTTTGTCTTACCATTAAATAATAATAAGAAATTAATAAAATTGAATTTTAAATCTTTGCGATGATGTAATTTTCTAAATGTTAATTTATAATTTTTTTTATTAATTAAGGACAAATTAAAAATATCCTTAAAATATCTAGATAGCATATACGTGTCATACAGATCACCAAAGATTTTTTGGTAAGGCTTTTTTCTTTTTTTAATAAAAGATCCAAATTCAATATAAGTTTTAAGAGACATTTAAATTGTGAAGAACTGCAGACCTTAATAAAGGATGTGCCACATAATATGGTAAGATTTTTCTTCCTTTTTGTTTTGTTAATCTAATTTTCTTAAAATTCTTTATCACGTGTATAAGATTCATAGATCTAATGTAATTATCATAAACACTATCAATATCATTAAGTTTTTTTGGCCAAGGGTATTTTTTTTTAAATAAAATTTTACCACTATCTAACTTTTTATTCAGTATAATTGTTGAGCAATAAATTTTCCTCTCTTTTATTAGTGAATAATAAATAGTAGTACTTCCTTTGTAATCAGGGAGTTTACCAGGGTGACAATGAATTATTTTTTTTAATTTTAAAACTTTATTATTTTTAATAATTTCACCGGGATACCCAGAGTAAACAAAGTATTTTTCTTTCTGTTTGAGAATAAAATCAGAAACATTTTTACTTATTGTTCGAGATTTAAACTTTTTTATAGTTATACTCGGAAAGAAAAATTTTTTTTTAAAAAGAACAGATCTAGATTTATCATTTTTTAATAAATTATCTAAATAAATTATTTTTTTTGGTTCAAATTTAAAAGCTTTTAAATACTTGAGATAAGAAAGTGATCTTGGTGTGTTACTTATTATTATTTGAAAATCCATTTATAAGATACCTTTTAATATTTTCTTTTCTAAGTTAAGTAATTTTAAAAAATTATTTTTCATAGATATTTTTTCAAAAGAACCTGAAAAAAGCAGTTTATCAATTATTTTTAACATACAATTTATCTTTTGATATTTATTTAAAATTTTCAATTTATTTATTAGCAACCCTAAAAAAATATATGAGTTTATATTAGTTTCAGAATTAGTTTTTTTTTTAAAATTTTTATCGTAGTGGCTTTTAAGAGATAAATTAACTTCAAATTTTTTGTAATAAGTAAATATATACTTATTAATTAATTTATTATCAGAAGATGAATAAATTTTTTTTAAATTTAAATATGTCCTATCTGCTCTAAGTTCTTTTTTTATTTTAAGTTTTTTTATATTTTTTTTGCTTTTTTTCTCTCAATAAAATATTGTTTTTGAAAACTCTTATTAAAACACGTTGTGTCTTTATATTTTTTTAAAATACATTTTTCTATAAACTTTTTAAATTTTTTCATATATAAAATTTTCAATTTTCGAAATATTCTTTAAAAATTTACGGTTAAAGTTATTTTTAATTATAAGATCAGATTTTACCGGAGTTGGAAATTTAATATCCTTTCCAACAACGTTTCTTTTTTTACTATAAATTTTTTTTTTATTCCTTGAAATAAGTTTTTTATTATTAGCTTGAATATAAATCTGAAAATAATTTTTAAAAATTTTCCTATTTCTTTTTTGATGGCTTTTAAAAATTGAGATAATTGAGCAAATAATTATATATTTTTTTTTGTCGTATTTTTTACAAAAATTTTGAATTCTCTCTGAATTTATTTTTCTATCCCTAATTTTATAACCGAGGTCTTTACTATATTTCTTTCTAAATTTATCTCCATCAAGCCAAATAGTTTTTTTTATTTTTTTTTTTATTTTTAAGTACAATTTTTTTCCTAAAAATGTTTTCCCTGACCCTGATTTTCCTATTATCCAAATTACCATTTTATTTTATGCAACATTTTGTTTAATGCTTTTAAGTCCTCAACAGTATCAATTTCAAACCAGAATTTTTTGGTTTTTTTACACAATACTTTTAAATTTTTTTCTTTTAAAGATAGGTTTATAAAATTAGTTAAATCAATTTTTTTATTTTTAATTTTTTTTTTATAAAAATTACAAAGACTTTTATAATCATTACAAAGCAACTTTATTATACCCATGAATTGATATTCAGGAAGTTTATGTTGAATCTTTTCACCAATTTCTACAAGTTTATTTCCTCTTATAATTATATTTTCTGCATCTTTTTTAATTTTTTTATAGTTCATTCTTTTTTTCCATATTGCCTTCCATGATTGATTCACAGGCATAATATTATTTTTTGTTTTTAATAAATCATATATTTTAGGATCAAAAACAATATCTGAGTAAACTATTACTAAATCGTTTTTAACAAATTTGTTAGCACAAAAAATACTTTCAACCATATTTGATATTTTAAAATTTTTATTATAAATAAATTTAATATTATTATAATTTTTAAAATAGTCCTTAATCGCTTTTGACTGATGTCCTAAAACTATTAAAACATTATTAAATTTGTTGATAAATTTTTGCATATATTTAATAGTTGGTTTTCCATTTATGTTAATCATACATTTTGGTAAATTTTTTGTGTAATCACCCATTCTCACACCTTTCCCGGATGCCAATATTAAGAGGTCCATATTAATTTTTTAAAGTAAGATTTATCTATTTTCCTAAAAGATTCGTATCTTTCTGGGTGCCACATTATACCTAACATTTTGAACTTTTTATGAGTAAAAGACTCAATCGTTTTATCCTTTGCCTCGCTTAGGGTGATTAATTCTTTACTTAATTTTGTGATTGAAAAATTATGGTAAGAATTAACGATTATTTTTTTTGGGATAGCTAAATTGTAATAATGCTTTCTTAAAAAAATATAATGTTTGCCTACGTGTTTTTTTTTCTTTTGAATCTTACTTTTAAAATAATGTGCTATGAGTTGAGCCCCATAACAAATTCCTACTAAAGGTAATTTTTTTTTATACTCAATCTCAAAAAATATTTTGATACAATGTTTCTTTTAAGATCATCCTTTTTTTTGGAAAAAATATCTAAATCATTACCTCCAGTAATTATTATTAAGTCTAATTTTACATTTTTTGTTGATGTAAGTATTTTAAAACTTGGTTTTTTAAATATTTTTTTTAAAAAATGAAATATATTTTCCTCAATTAAAAATTCTATTTCTTTTTTTTTTGTTAACTGAAATTTTGGAACAATTCCTATTTTCATTATGAGATTATATCTATTCTTTCAATCTTAGTATTTAATCTGAGTATTTTTGAACTTATAATATTTTTAAAAATATTATTTCCTACACCGATAGCAGCTGGAATATTTAACTCTGAACATCTTATAGCCATATGAGAATTAACACCCCCAAACATAGTGACTAATCCTTTAATATTTTTTGAAAAAATAAAGTCATATCCGGGATCTGCACTTTCAATACAAATAATTTTACCATTGAGATTTTGATTTAAGGATTTATTTAAACAAACAATATTTGCTGTAACATCCCCTCTAGCTATAAAATTTGATTTTGGATATTTTTCTAAAAAAAAATTGACATCTTTTTCAGAAATTATATTTTTTGGAAGTTTAATTAATCTATTAAATTTATAATTTTTCTTATTATACTTTATTTCGGCTTTAAGTTTTTTCTCTAGATTAGATAAATCTAGATTATAATATAAATCTAAAATAGTATTTATATTAATAAAACCAAGATCTTCACGGGCAATGTTATTTCTCTTACCAATTTTTAAAATCATTTGAAAAACTAAATCTATATTTTTAGAAAAGTAAAATTTTGTTTTCTCTCGCTGTGAAATAGCCAGTTTCAAAAATTTTAAAAACTCTTTCACCGATACTTCTAAATTCTCCTTTTTAAGAAGAACACCTATTTTTGTATTTTGTTCTTTGTTTAGAAAAAATTTTTTCTCAGTTTTTTTAAAGTTAGTTTTTCCTGAAAAATATTTTTTGAAACCTTCTTTATAACTTAGGGAGCTTATATCATACGTACTTGGTCTTAAATGACCGTATTTCTTAATAAATCTTTTTTTACTAACTCTAAACAAGTCTTCATTCATCTCACTAACTACAGTTTTAATAGAGGATAAAAACTTCATTCTATCATCTTTAGAAAAAATTTTAAGTTCCACTAATGAATTCAAAAAATCATTAGCTATAAAAGCGCATCGTGCGATTGAAGCAAAAGATGAAGTTCCAAATTTTTTACAGTCTTCGATAAGCCAGTAAATTTTATCTATTTCATATATTTTTGAATTAATAATATCTTCTTGAGACTCTTTAAGTTTATTCACTTCTAAAATACTTTCTTTTAAAATTGAAAAACTTTTTTTTGTAATTTCTTTTAAACTTTTGCTTATTTCAAAAATATCTTTTTTATTAAAACCATGTTTCAATAGCTCCTGAATTTTTTTTTTTAGTACTGAACGTAAAACACGTGAATATAATATTAAACTCTATCTTATCGTGATATTCTGTTCTATTCTTATATTTTTTAAGGTAAAAATTAACAAGTTTTTCTGAGAGCTTCTTATTAAGCTTATTTGCGATCCATGAATTAAAATCTACTCTAATATCTACATAGGGAGTTCCAAAAAAATTTGTTAATAAATGGTGAGATGTTACATCTTTAAATCCAAATTTTTTTCTATCCTCCGCCCAAATTTCATCTGTGATTAACTTGCCATAAAGAGAAATAGCTAAATTGTTTGGCCTTATTCCAATAATTTCAGCAGGATTCCAATCTGGCATTACCCCAAATAAATTTGTATTTCCATAAAGACCATAATGTCTTTGCTTCAATTTTTTTATTTTTTTTGAAAGTTTCTTAAATGGATTGGTAAAATCCAAATTTACATTTTTATAATTATTATTTTTTACAATATTTCGCACTTGTAACAAAAATATTTCCTTTTTTTTGTTAAATGCGAATTCAATATCGAGTGCCTCTCCTTTTTTTTTAATCAACTCATCAACTAAATTTATGACTTTGATTAAATATTGATTTTTAGGTTTTATCTTTGACTTTTTATAATATGTAAAAGTACTTCCGTTAAGAGAACCACTCGTTATGTCAGCAGTATTACTAGATTTTGTAAAATTTATAATATAGTAAGGCGTAAAGTTGTCTTTGTCGCATGAAGTTACTACTCCAGAAAGGCACACGTCTTTAACCATATCTTGAATGATAACTTCATTTTGATTATTTCTATTACTTAATTTTTTGTAAGATTTGAATACCTTTAGTATTTTGTCTCGTAATTCTTTTTTATTATCTTTTTCTACATTTAGGAAAGAATCGAAATATCCAGCATAAGAATTTTTGTTTTGGTCTTCTTGGTAATGAGATGATCGAATTGCAACTTTATCTTTAAAATTTTTTAAAATTCTGTTATGGATTTTTTTTTCATTTTTAATAAAATTTTTTTCATTTATACTTATCAATCTAGGAATTTTCCCATTGATTAAATTTATTGATTTGAGAGTTGAAGCTTTTGTATTTTTAAAACTCATTTTGGAAATAATAATTTAATTATTATTTTTTACAGTTCCAGAAAGTACATCAGTTTCCAAATCTGTTACCCTAAAAGGACTGAGATAATGATTCCCTAGGATCCTTTCAATTTTAGTAATCTCTGAATATGATAAAATCTTCCAATTTCTATTTTCTTCAAATGAAAAATTTTTATATTTAAAATTTTTTAAACAAGTTGCCATAGCAAGCCGTGGTTGGTTAGCAGATACAGATCTATGTAAAAGCAACGTACTAAATATGATTGCATCACCTTCATTAATATTAATTTTAATCTTATTTAATTTTTTCGGTAAATTTATAGGAGATCTATTTTTGTGTGGTATATGACCCCACTTGTGGGATCCTTTAACTATTTCAATTTGACCCGGTTCATTCTTTTTTTGAAAAATTGGTGTCCAGATTTGTAATGAAGAGCTATTTGCACCAGACCAAATTTCTTGATGCCAGTCTTTAAATAAATAATTTTTTTCAGGAAGATTTTTTTTTGGAATATTTAGTGCAAAAGAGATGTCGCTACAATAACTAATATCCCTACCTAAATAATATGATATTTTTGAATATAATTTTTTTTCATATAAAATTTTATCTATTAGTTCCTTATACATAACATTTTCATGAATTTTTTTTACAAGGTCGAATTCTCTTATTTTAAATCTTTTTAGGGATTTTAAAAAAGTCTCGTAGGAACTTTTTTTTTTATTAGATAAAAAGCTATTTATCTCAGACTGAACCAGTTTAATCTTTTTGGGGCTTATAGCATTTTTTACTATTATATAACCGTCTCGAATTAAATCATTCATGATTAAAAACTACTTCAAAACAGCATATTTGTAAATTGTTTAATCAAAAATAGATGTTTTTTGGCTTTACAGTTCAAAAAATGAACACTAAAATGTTCAAAAAATGAACACATTTATTATAACAAATATTGAATATGGATTCTGAAGATTTAAATATACTGAGAAAATTGCACAAAAATCCAGAAATCTCTCAAAGAGGTCTATCGAAAGAACTTAATTTAAGTTTAGGTAAAGTTAATTACTGTTTAAGTTCTTTGAAAGCCAAAGGTTTTGTTAAAATTAGAAACTTTAAAAACAATAAAAATAAATTGAATTATTTATATATCCTTACCCCAAGAGGTTTGGCTCAAAAAACAAAAATTACAATTAGGTTCATGAAACAAAAAATGAGAGAATATGACGAACTTAAATCTGAATTAGGTAAAAAAAAATAGTTTTATCATGTGGACAATTATAAAGTATAAAAAAAACAACTTACCTTTTCTTGAACAAAATCTAAGAGAAAAATTTGGAGATATCTTTACTTTTTATAATCCCAAAATTAAATACGAAAAAATATCTAAATCTAAAAGATTTATTAAAGAAAAATATATTTTAGGAAATTATATTTTTTGCTATTCTAAAAATTTTTTAGACCTTTCTTTTGTCAATTCAATAAAAAATTTAAAGGGCCTTGATTATTTTCTCAACGGTTATAAGGATAATCAAAAAAACATCGAAAATTTTATCTCGAATTGCAAAAATTATGAAATTTCTGATCAGGTTATTTCACCAAAATTTTTTTTACAACTCGATTTAAATTCATCTAAATTTCTTAATGGTTTATTTGCAAACAAGATATTTAAAATTTTAGAGAAACGAAAAAATAAAATTTTAGTTTCTTTAGATGGACTTAAAGCTGAAATTAACACAGAAAAAAACTTATATTTTAGCTTTTAAAATTAGATAAAATGAAAATTGAATTACTTATTCACGTAGTTTTTCAAAGTGCGGAGCTATGGTAAATTAATGTCAAATTCAAAAATAACTACTAAACTTTCAAAAATTTACTTCTCAATTATATTTTTTGCTACATTCATAACTATAATTTACTCGATTTTTCGAGGAGTAAATAAGTACAACTTCTATATTTTAATATTCATTAATCTAACTTCCTTATTTTATTTAATTTTAAAAAATAATGAGAAACGTATAATTTATTTTTGTTCACATCTGTCAGTAATCATTTCTATATTTTTTTTAAATTTTTTTTGTGAAATTTTTTTCACCTCATATAAATTACAAGAAAATCCTTTTAATAGAGCTGAGTATTATATTTCAAAGGGTTGGGAATGGGACAATAGAAATAAAAAAAACTTCATCGATGATCTTAAAAAAGAGCTAAAGAATGAAAATATTTTTACTAATAGTAATTATCGTTATGTTATACCTCATGATGGAAATAATGATTACATAGATTTTGCAGGTGAAAATTTTACTTTTGCGTTATCAAATGTTTCAAATTCATTAATTGTACAGTGTAAAGAACATGGAACTTGGGAATATTGGAAATCTGACAAATACGGTTTTAACAACCCAGAAAATATTTATAAATTTAAAAATGAATATATTATTGTACTTGGAGACTCTTTTGTGGAAGGATCGTGTGTTAAAAGAGGAAAAGATTTTTCAAATCAGTTAAGAAACTATAATTATAATGTGCTCAACCTAGGAAGAGCGGCTGGTGGCGTGATCTATTCAAATGCTATTTACAGAGAATATAAAGGCTATATTAAGGGTAAAATTCCAGATTATGTTTTTCTAATGCTTTACGGGGCTAACGATTTAGATGATACACTGAGGGAAACCAATGTTCCAATTATCAAAAATTATTATTATGATCAAAAATTTAATAAAAATTTAATTAATAAACAAAAAAAAATCGATAAATATTGGAAGAATTTTCTAAATAATGTTTATAATGATCAAAATTACGGAAAACTTAAAGAAAAAGAAAATAAGAGAATTGCTGAAAAATTTAAAAGACAAGAAAATTCAAAAAAACTTTTAGTGAGGGTTATAAAATTAAATTTTTTAAGAACAAATTTGATTAATATTATTGAAAGAAGTACAGAGGAGAAGAAAAAATTGGAATTATTAAAGAATTCTTTACAAAAACTTAGAAATGAAGTCGAAAAGAGCTCTAAATTTGTTGTTGTCTATCTACCTAATCATCAAGAGCTATTTTCAAATGATACGAGAATATATAGCCGTATTAAAAAAGTATTTAAAGATATTTCATTAGATTATATAGATGGTTATGAAAAATTTAAAAAAACAAATTTCAAGAATTTTTATAATTTAGAATTACCAGGTCATTATAATGAAGCGGGTTACGATTATTTGGCAAAAATTGTACACGAATATTTAGAAAATAATAAAAATTAAAACATGAAAATTATTGTCACTGGAGGAGCAGGTTTTATTGGAAGTCATTTAGTAGATAAATTGGTAAAATTAAAACATCAAGTGGTTGTGATTGATAACTTTGTTACTGGAAGTATTAAAAATTTAAATAAATCAAAAAGTAAAATTTTAATAAAAAAAGCTGATATTTCAAAATGTTCTCAAAAAATAATAGATAAAATTTTTAAAAATACAAATATTGTTTTTCATTTAGCAGGATTGGCTGATATTGTACCCAGTATTACTAATCCCCAAGGGTATTTTGATACTAATGTGCATGGGACTTTTAAAATTTTGTCTGCATCAAAAAAAAATAATGTTAAAAAATTTATTTATGCTGCCTCAGCAAGTTGTTATGGAATTCCAAAAAAATATCCTACCAAAGAAAGCTCTAGCCTAAAGCCGGAGTATCCATATGCTTTAACAAAGTTAATGGGAGAACAGCTTACACTGCATTGGTCAAAAATTTACAAAATGCATAATGTTTCATGTAGATTTTTTAATGTTTATGGACCTAGATCAAGAACTACAGGGGCTTATGGAGCAGTGTTTGGAGTTTTTTTAGCTCAAAAATTATCAAAAAAACCGCTGACTGTTGTTGGCAATGGAAAGCAAACAAGAGACTTTGTTTATATAGATGATTTAGTCGATGGATTAATTAAATCTGCAAAGTTTGGAAAAAAAGGAGAAGTATATAATCTTGGATCAGGAAAAGAGACTACAGTAAATGCTATTGCTAAAATTATTGGCGGAGAAAAAATTAATATTCCAAAAAGACCTGGAGAACCAGATAGGTCTTTAGCTAATATTTCTAAAGCTAAAAAAGATTTAAAATGGAGGCCAAAGGTATCAATGAAGAAAGGAGTGAGCACTCTTTTGAAGAATATTAATGATTGGAGATCTGCACCAGTATGGACATCAAAAAAAATTCAGAAAGCTACTAAAGCTTGGTTTAAATACTTAAAGTAAAGATCTTATGACTTATAAAATCAAAAGTTTAGAAAAATTAAAAATTGAAGTTAAAAAACTCAAAAATAAAAAAAAAAAAATTGTTCTTTGTCACGGGGTATTTGATTTATTACACATTGGTCATATCAAACATTTTGAGCAAGCTAAAAAACAAGGGCAAATTTTAGTAGTTTCTATTACTCCAGATAAATATGTAAATAAAGGTCCACAGAGACCAGCTTTTTCTGAACGACAAAGACTCGATGCATTAGCTGCTCTACAAATAATTGATTATGTTTGTTTGAACACCACTCAAACAGCAACGAATGTAATTTATAAAATCAAGCCAAATATATATTGCAAGGGCCCAGATTATAAAAAATTCAGAAATGATTTAAGTGGAGAGATTAAAAACGAGTTAAAGGCCATCAAAAAAGTCAATGGAAAGATCTTCTTTACTAAAGATGAAACCTATAGTTCAGGAAAATTAATAAATAAATATAGTAATATTTTTACGCAAAAACAAAAAAATTTTTTGAACAAAATAAAAAGGAAATATTCTTTCAATAAAATAAAGATATTAATTGATAAGTTGAAAACTTTGAAAGTTTTAGTGATAGGAGAAACTATTATTGACGAATATGTATTTTGCGATGCATTAGGAAAATCTGGAAAGGAGCCAATTTTAGTTTTAAGAGAAATGGAGTCAGAAGAGTATTTGGGAGGAGCCGCAGCAATTTGCAGACACTTATCCTCATTTTGTAAAAATGTAACATTATTAAGTATGATAGGTGAAAAAAAAGAGTATTTAAAAAAAATAAAAACTAATTTACCAAAAAATATTTTTTTTGAATATATAAATAAAAAGAATTCACCAACGATAGTAAAGAAAAGATATCTTGATCATGTTGGCAACAATAAGGTGATTGGAGTTTATAAAATTAATGATGAAAATTTAGCGGATAAAGATGAAAATAATTTCCAACAAAAATTAAAATACTTATTACCAAAGCATGATTTAGTAATAGTATCAGATTATGGTCATGGACTGATATCAAAAGCAAGCGCAAAGATTATTAAGAATAAATCTAAATATTTAGCACTTAATGCGCAAATAAATGCAGCAAATATTGGATATCATAGCATGAGAAAATACTTTAATACGCATTGCGTAATAATTAATGAAAAAGAAATAAGACATGAAATGAGAGACAAAAACAGTGATATCAAAAAATTGATGAAATCAATTTCAAATATTCAAAAAATTAAAAATGTGATTGTTACTAGAGGTGATAATGGTTCAATAATTTTTGATAAATCAAAAAATAGTTTTATTGAATGTGATGCATATGCAGAAAAAAAGGTTGATAAAATAGGCGCAGGAGACACTATGCTTTCACTGGTAGCATTGTGTCTTAAAAGTAATTTTGATAAAGGTTTAGCACTTTTGATCGGGTCATTAGCTGCCGCTCAATCTGTTGAGGGAATCGGTAATAAAGAGGCTATAAAAAAAATAAAAATACTAAAAACTCTAGAAAATATTTTAAAGTAGATAAAGTAGATAATGAAAAAAATTTTAATTACAGGAGGAGCAGGGTACGTAGGTGCGATGCTTACTCCTCATTTTTTACATAAAGGTCATCATGTTACAGTTTTAGATTTGATGATATTTGGTGAAAATGTAATTAAAGATCATAAAAATTTAACAAAAGTAAAAGGAGACATTAGAGACCAAAAACTTTTAAGAGAACTTTTAATTGATATAGATATAATTATTCCTCCTAACGCAAAATATTTTTGTTGTACTGTAGAGTCTATGCCATTAGAAAGATCATTTTGTTTTGTTGCAAT
>MDTB01219167.1_pt1 | contig 15156 bp, 18 predicted proteins | sample 811161 | NCBI WGS metagenome assembly MDTB01 (sample SAMN05326650, study PRJNA326480) | marine metagenome | isolation source: seawater | place: Mediterranean Sea | collected 2009 | reverse complement strand
TATGATGCCAAAGATTATGAAAAACTTAACGATATAGTTGAAGTATGGTTCGATAGTGGTTCTACACACAGTTTTGTGTTAGAAAAAAGAAAAGATTTAAAATGGCCTGCAGACATGTATTTAGAAGGATCTGACCAACATAGGGGATGGTTTCACTCTTCTTTGCTAGAATCCTGTGGAACTAGAGGCAAAGCACCATTTAAAAGTATTCTCTCACACGGTTTCGTTGTGGATGGTAAGGGTATGAAAATGTCTAAATCGATGGGAAACGTTATTTCCCCGGAAGATATACTAAAGAACTATGGTGCAGATATACTAAGAGTTTGGGCTTCCGCATCCGATTACGCCGAAGATTTAAGAATAGATAAGAATATTTTATTACAGCATGCAGAGTCTTATAGAAAAATTAGAAATACCTTTAGATTTATGCTTGGAAATTTAAAAGATAATTTTGAAAAACAAAGTTTTGAAAAAATTAAACTGAATGAATTTGATGAATTGGAACAATTTATTTTGCATAAATTATTTTTAATTAACAGAACTGTTGAAGAAAACTTAAATAGTTATAATTTTCATAAATTATATAAAGAATTGCTTAATTTTTGCACACTAGATCTCTCTTCTTTTTATTTTGATATTAGAAAAGATGTTCTTTACTGCGACAGTTTAAATTCCAAAAAAAGAAAAAACTGTGTAATTGTTTTAAACATAATTTTAGAAAGTTTATTAAAATGGTTCGCTCCAATTTTAGTTTTTACTACTGAGGAAATTTATAATTTAGTGAATAGAGATAAAGATGAAAGCATCCACGAAAATAATTTTGTTAAAATTCCGTCTAGCTGGCAGAATGATAAATTGAACGAAAAATGGTCAAATTTATTCAAAATTAAACAAGAAGCAAATATTGCAATAGAGGAAAAAAGGGCCAATAAAGAAATTGGGTCAAGTTTAGAAGCTGAAATTAAACTTGTTTTAAACAAAGAAAGATTAGAGCTTCTAGATAAATTAAATTTAGAGGATTATTTTATTGTTTCAAAAGTAGAAAAAGAATTATCAAAAAAAGATAAAATACAAGTTGAGGTTAGAAAAGCAAAGGGTCAAAAATGTGAAAGATGTTGGAAAATTTTAGAAAAAAAATGTGAAAGAGATAATTGTCCAATAAAATAAGAAAATATTTTGATTACTCTTAAAGAAATAAAAAATGAAATATTTAAAAAAGAAAATTTTTATTTTCTAATAATTATTCTTCTTGTTTTTAGCATAGACAGATATTCAAAAATTAAAATTATAGATAATTTTAGTGAAACTAGTTTTTATCTCAATAATTTTTTAAATTTTGATCTTTTATGGAATACTGGAATAGGTTTTGGGCTTTTGAGTTCGAATACCCCATTGTTATATAATTTAATTTCAACAATAATAGCCTTTGTTATAATTTTTTTAATAATAATTGGAATTAAATCTGATAAATTTGATAAAACTGTTTTTTCTGTCATTATTGGTGGCGCGTTAGGAAATTTTTATGATAGAATTTATTATAAGGCAGTACCTGATTTTATTGATTTACATTATAATGATTTTCACTGGTTTACTTTTAATGTGGCAGATGTATTTATATCTATGGGTATTATTGTTTATTTATTTTTAGGAGTTTTTAAAAAGAAATAATGAAAAAATTGATATATATAGTTGTAAGTTTCTATCTGATAGTATCTTGCACGACAATCAAAGATGCCGGAAAAGTCCTTAGAAATGAAAAAATAACAACAACAGATGAATTTTTAGTTAAAAAGAGAGAACCTCTTGTGCTGCCTCCAAATTATGAACAAATGCCCATTCCTGGAAATAATCAAGATAAAAAAAATGAAACTGATGATGGTATTAAAAATATATTAAAAGCTCCAAAAAAATTAAGAAATACAGGACCAAGCTCTTCAATTGAAGAGTCCATACTTAATAAAATTCGTTAGTGAAAAAAAATATATTTATAAAAAATAAAATTCCAAAAAATTCTATCAATCAAAAAATATTTACTAAATTTCTGAAAAATTATAATAAAACTCTCTTAAAAATAACAAAATCAATTGAAGAACCCGATAAAACTTTAAATGTTTTAAGTCAAAACTTTAAAATAAATTTTAAAAAAAAAGATCTATTACAGTTTAAAAGATTTAACACTATTGTTTTAATTGGTATGGGAGGATCAATTTTAGGTTCTCAAGCAATTTATGAATTTTTAAAACATAAAATTAAAAAAAAAGTTATTTTTTTTGATAACTTAAGCATCGAAAAAATAAGTTCACTCAAGAAAAAAATTAATATAAAAAAAACAGTTTTTATTATCATTTCTAAATCAGGTGAAACTGTAGAAACTTTATCAAATATGTTTTCAATGAATTTCATAAAAAGAAGCAGCAATAATATTATTGTAATATCTGAAAAAAATAATTTTTTATACTCTCTTTCTAAAAAATTTGATTTATTACATTTCGAGCATAAAAATCATATTGGAGGAAGATATTCAGTCTTATCTGAGGTAGGGCTAATTCCTGCTTATCTAATGGGAATTGATATAAAAAAAATTAGAAAGAATTTATTAAAGCATATAAGAACCAGTCAGAAATTTATACTGCGTGAAAGTACAATTAAGATCGCAAGTATTATACAGACCAAAAATTTAAGTAATTTAGTTTTTTTGAATTATTCATCAAAATTAGATAAATTATTGTATTGGTGTCAGCAATTAATCGCAGAAAGTTTGGGTAAAAAAAATAAGGGATTATTTCCTATTATCTCTAGCGTGCCAAAAGACCATCACAGTTTATTACAATTATATTTAGATGGACCAAAAAATTCTCTGTTCTGTTTTTTCAGCAACGATCAAAAAAGTAATATAAAAGTAAATCTAAAATTAAATCATAATAAATTTAAATTTTTACAAAATAAAAAAATTAGTTCGATCAAAAGTGCACAAAAGGAAGCTTTGAAGAAGATATTTTCATTTAAGAAAATCCCATTTAGGGAGTTTAAGGTAAATAATATGAATGAAGAAACATTAGGTGAAATATTTTCTTATTTTATTTTGGAGACGGTTTTGATAGGAGAGTTAGTTAAAATAAATCCTTTCAATCAACCTGCTGTAGAAAAAGTAAAATTATTAACTAAAAATATTCTTAGCTAAATTTTCCGAAAATAATTTTTGATCTACCATAGTTTTTAATTAAGATATCTTTTAAATAATTATCAAAATTTTCTTTAGTTTTTTTCTCTCTATGAATAATGACAATATGATTATCAAAATGAATCTTTTTCTTTTTAAAAATTTCTAAGATATCCAGAAACTTTATACTGGAAAATGGCGGGTCAAAAAAAAAAATATTATATTTTTCAAGATTTAATGAATTAAATGAATCCTCAACTTTATTATTTATAATTTCTACATTATGGGTTACAGATAATCCATTAAGATTTTTCTTTAAAACTTTAAAAGCATTTAAGTCTTTTTCAATAAATTTTACTTTTTTGGCTCCTCTTGATATGCACTCAATTCCAAATGATCCTGCTCCTGAGTAAATATCAAGTACGTTTGAATTATTAATTTTAATTTTAAATATATTTGAATGATGTATAACGTTAAAAATATTTTCCTTAACACTATCTTTCAATGGCCGAGTTACAGTATTACTTAAAAAATTTATTGTTTTACCTTTAAATTTTCCTCCAATGATTCTCATTTCTTTATAACTCTCCAACCAATATCTTTTCTAAAAAATCCATGTTTCCAATTAATTGCCTTTATAGCTTTTATTATTATTCTTCTAATTTTCTTAAAATTATTACCTAAAGAGGTAACATTTAGCACTCTTCCACCATTGGATAATACTTCGTTATTAACAATCTTAGTACCAGCGTGATAAATAAACAATTTTTTATTTGAGTAAAATTTTGACAAATTATTTATTTTTTTATTTTTTGTATAATTTCCTGGATACCCTTTTGAGCATACAACTATCGTCATACTTTTTTGTTTATGCCATCTAATATTCGTGTATCCTAATTTATCGTCAACAGAATTTAGTATAATCTTAAGTAGATCTGATTTTAATCTTGGTATGATAACTTGACACTCTGGATCACCCATTCGTACGTTGTACTCGATAAGGTAAGGTTCATTTTTTTTAATCATTAGTCCAACATACAAAAATCCTTTATAATTTTTGTTCACTTTTTTTAATGCTTTTAAAGTTGGTGCTACAATTTTATTTATTATTTTCCTCTCTAAAATTTTATTTATTATCGGCGCTGGAGAGTAAGCACCCATCCCCCCCGTATTAGGTCCTAGATCTTTCTCACCTACACGTTTATGATCTTGCGCAGAGCCAAAGAATTTATGATGCTTTTTATCAACAATCAAAAAATAACTCACCTCTACACCTTCTATAAATTCCTCTAAAACAAGTTTTTTAGATGATTTAAATTTACCTTTAAAAATTTCTTTTGAAATATTAAAAAGTTTTTTTTTATTTTTACAAATTGTAACTCCTTTGCCCGCCGCTAATCCGTCGGCTTTAGCTACTAAAGGAAATTTATTTTTTTTTGAAAATTCTCTTACCTGTTTTTGATTAGTACAAATTTTAAAATTTGCTGTAGGTATATTGTTTGATTTACAAATTTTTTTCATAAATGCCTTAGAGCCTTCCAATTTTGAAGCAAATTTATTAGGGCCAAAAAACTTTCACACCTCTTTTTGTTAGGTAATCTACAATTCCTTTTACTAGCGGCTCCTCTGGCCCAACAATAACTAAATTAATTTTATGGATCTTAATTAGATTAAAAATTTTACCAAAATTCAAAATGTCTACATCTATATTTAAAGCTATCTTCTCTGTACCAGCGTTACCAGGAAAGCATACTATTTTTTTACATAGGCTAGACTTAGAAATTTTTTCGCATAAAGCGTGCTCTCTGCCACCACTACCAATTAAAGCAATATTCATGTTAAATAATATATTATATAATTTATTAATGAATAAAAAAAAGGCTAAACTAATTTATAAACATAATTCTTTTGATATAATAGAACAGGGAGATTATGTATTGTGCGCTATTACGGGAAAAGAAATTAATTTAAATGATCTAAATTACTGGAATGTCGATCTTCAAGAGGCATATTTTTCTGCTGTAGAGGCCGATAAAAGACATCAAAGTTTAAAGAAGTAATTTTATAATTTCCATCTATTGTGAGACCAAATCCATTGGTAAGGGTTTTTTTCAATCATCTCCTCTAATACAAAGTTTAACTTTTTGGTTAATTCAATTTTATTAGTAAATTTATTTGCTTTTATTTCTTTCAAAAATTTTAAATTAAAATTATTATCTTTTTTTCTTTCTATATATACCGGTATTATTGAGAGATTATATTTCATTGCTAATTGCGCTGGTAAAGTAGTAGTTAGAGCAGATTTTTTGAAAAAATCAATTTTCTCACCCTCCGAGACTCTTTGATCAATCATTAAAGCAATACTAAATCCTTTTTTAATATACTCCACTGAATCTCTAACTCCATTTAAGCCTTTTTTGATTTGATTTTTACACACGTATTTTCTTCTAACGTGTTCCATTAATGGATTTAAGAAGTAATTATTTAATGGTCTGTAAATTGTTGCAAGCTTATAATTTCTTTTAGTAATTTCCATCGACATAAGCTCAAAATTAGCAAAATGGCCGGAGACAAAAATTACTCCTTTATCATTTTTTATAATTTGTTTTAATTTTTCATCTCCATCTACAAATATGTGATTATTATTTTTCTTAAATTTTTTCAAAAACATATACTCTATGAAGGTCATCCCATAATTTTTCCACATTTCTTCTGTTATTTTTTTTCCATTTTCTTTGGATAATGTATTATTAAAAATATTAATGTTATATTTAATTATTTTCTCCGATTTAAAAAATTTTCCTGCAAACAGAAATAATTTTGAAAAGAAAATTCTACTAATGCGAAGACCAGTTATCTTACCTAAAATAAAGAAAATATAGACTAAAATTGACTGAAAAAAATAGCTAATTAATTTTTTCATTTCTAGTTAAAGAGTTTATTAATTTAAGTTTATTTTCAATTTCTAATTTTACTTTTAGATATTTAATAGAATTTAGTTTTAAATTTTTAATCCTATAATAATCTTTTTCTGTAGTTATTAGCTGACACTTATTTTTTTTAGCCTCCGTGATTAATTTTGTTAATTCCTCTTTTTTATAATCATAATGGTCGGGAAAAATATATTTCTTTTTTATTTTCAATTTATTTTTTTTTAAAAGATCGAAAAAATTAGATGGGTTTCCAATTCCAGCAAACACAATCAAATTTTTTTTTCTAAATTTTTTTATATTTAATAACTTGTAGTTTGAATAAAATATTAAAACTTCCTTATTAATCTTAAAAATTTTTTTCTCAAAATTTTTATCTTTTTTTCCATTGATGAGTATAATGTCTGCTCTACTCAAATTATTTAAGTCTTCTCTCAAAGGTCCGGCTGGAATAACTAGCCCATTTCCAATTTTTTGGGTTTGGTTGAAACAAATAATATTCAAGTTTTTATTAATTTTATGATCTTGAAATCCATCATCAAGGATAACTGCGTCCATTTTTTTATCTACTGCCTCAATTATACCTAATGATCTGTCTGGAGTTAAAATTAAATTTTTAAAATATTTTTTTATTAAATTATGTTCATCTTTATGACTTTCATAATACTTTCTAACTATCGCTATTTTTTTCCCTCTCTTTTCAAACTCTTTAGCAATAAAAATTGAAGCAGGTGTTTTTCCTGTGCCTCCTAAATAAATATTTCCAATACAAATTATGGGAATACTAAATTCATTACCCGTTGAAAAATTTTTGATTAAAAATAAAATAATTTTATAAACTAGACTAAATGGTAAAAAAAATATTGCCAATACACCAATCTTTTTATCCCAGAATTTGGGTTTAAATAATTTCATTTTTAATCAATTTTTTTAAATTAAACATTGTTTTATTTAAAATTTCATTTTCCATTTTTTTCATTAGAATTAGAAATCTTTTATTTTTTCTCTTTGCGGTATTAAAATCTTTTAACAAATATGAAGCTAATTGGCTCGAGGAACTAACTTGTCTTGAAATTCTATTTTTTAATAACAATCGATAAATTTCTTTAAAGTTATAAATGTACTTACCGTGATATATTTTACAACCTAATCTTGCAGCATCAATTGGACTTTGTCCACCTTCTAACCTAAATTTTTTAAATAAAGATTTACCTATAAAAACGCTTTTTGAATCTTTTAAATAATTAGAAATTGTTCCAAATGAATTTATTATTAAAATTTCTCTAGCTTTCAAAATTTTTTCACCTCTATTAATGATTTGGCTACTCAAATTAAAATTTTGACAGATTTTTTCTATTTCATAAACTCTATCGATATGTCTTGGTGCTATTACGGTCACAATATCTTTAAGTTCTTTTTTAAGAATTTTGTGTGTATCTAAGCAAAAATTTTCCTCATTTCTGTGTGTGCTTAATGCGCACCAATATTTTTTTTTAATCAATTGTTTTTTGTGTTTAATTACATTATTCGTAAACTTTGAACTTTTTATAATTTTAATATTTCCTGTATAAATAATATTCTTTGCACCTAATTCTCTCAAAAATTTGCTAGTTTCATGATTTGAAGTGAGACACAGATTAAAATTATTAAAAATATTTTTAGCAAAACTAGGGAATATTTTCCATTTATTAAAAGTTTTTGAGGTAATTCTTGCGTTAATAATTGCTAATGGAATATCTCTATTCTTTATTTCCAATATAAGATTAGGCCAAATTTCAGAGTCGACAAACATTACAACGTCAGGTTTCCAAGAGTCTAAGAATTTTTTAATTATAAAATTCACATCCAACGGAAAGAACCTGTGAATAACATTTTTATATTTTTTTAGTTCATACCTTAAAAATTCACTAGAACTTAGAGTTACGGTTGTTACTAAAAATTTAATCGAGGAATTTTTATTAAGTTTTTCTATAACTGGCAAAATACTTCTAATTTCTCCTATGCTTGCTGCATGAAACCAAATTAATTTGGAATTATTTTTTTCTAATGTCTTAAAATTTGATGGAAAAATTTTTTCTTTATACCTTATTTGATGTTCTTTATTTCTCAATTTTCTGAAGAAAATTAAAACTATTAAAAAAGGATAAATAAAATTAGTTATAATTCTGTACAAAAACATACTTAGTTACTTCAACTGTTTATCATAGAGTAATTTATACTCTTCACAGTTTTTTATTAAATAATCATGCGAACCAGAATGGATAATATTTCCATTTTTTAAAACAAATATATTATCAGCGTTATGTATTGTCGAAAGTCTATGTGCGATAACTAGAGTGGTTTTGTTCTTAGTCAAATTTTTTATTGCATTTTGTACTATTTCCTCTGACTCTGCGTCCAAAGATGAAGTTGCCTCATCTAACAAAATGATTGGTGACTCTTTCAAGATAGCTCTTGCAATAGATAACCTTTGTTTTTGGCCGCCAGAAAGTCTTATTCCATTTTCTCCAATCATTGTATCGTATTTATCAGATAGTTTATTTATAAATTGATCTGCAGCAGCAAATCTACATGCTCTTTCAATTTCATCAAAAGATGCATTTTCTTTAGCATATGAAATATTATTTTTTATTGTATCATCGAATAAAATTACATCTTGGCTAACCATTGAAATATTCTTTCTTAATGATTTAAGCGAAACTTTTTTTATATTTTGATTATCTATTTCAATAACACCTTCTTGAGGATCATAAAATCTTGGCAAAAGATTTATTATAGTACTTTTTCCAGCCCCACTATGTCCTACAAAAGCAGTCATAGTGTTACCTTGTATTTTTAGGTTAATATTTTTAACTGCTTTATCTTTAGTTTTTTCATAATTAAAACTAATATCCTTAAATAGAATGTCTGAATTTTTAAGTACGAGATCTGGATTTGTGTCAGAGTGCGATATATTAATTTTTTTATCAATTACACTACTTACCCTTTTAAACGCAGTGGCTCCTTGATATGCAGCCATATTGATTGTAGCTAGAGATCTGATTGGCTGATATGCTAACATCATAGCAGCTAAGAAAGAAAAGAAATTATTTACTTCTAATTCACCCGAGGCTATTAGTTTTCCAGAAAAGAAAATAAATCCAGCTATCATAAAACCAGTAAGGGTCTCCATAATTGGCGTAGCTCTTATCAAAACACTTCCAATCTTTATATTTCGTTCGACTAAATCCTTAATTACAGTTTTAGCTTTTAAATTTTCTTGTTCTTCTTTTTGGTAAATTCTTATCATTCTTGAACCTTTTAAAATTTCTGATAAATATGATACCAGTCTACCAGACGACTCTCCCGCTTTGCCTGTTGCCTTCCCAATTCTTTTACCCAAAGATTTTGCAAGACCCGCAGCTAAAGGCATCATCAAAATTGCAAAAGTTGCAAGCTTCCAATTTTGATAAAACATTAATGCAACTAGAGCTATTACCGAAAGAGAGTCTTTCATTAAGTTTAAGACACCTGTGCTAACAAGATTTTGAACTTGTTTGGAGTCAAACATTATATTAGAAATATATTTCCCAGAGTGTCTGTTTTCTAAAGTTTCAACATCTGAGATTAAAATATTATTTGCAACTTTTTTCTGAATTTCTCCGGCAACTTCTTCTCCAACTCTAATAATAATTAATCTTGCAAGATATAGAGAAAGTCCTTTACTTGTAAAAGCAATAATAATTAAAATAGGTATAGACCAGGCAAATAACTTATCTTGTTCAATAAAAATTTTTTTTACTGCTGGGTCCAATAGCCAAGCTATTCCAGAAGTGCTTCCTGCCACCACAACAGATAGCAAAAGAGCAATTAATATTTTGTTAAGATGTTTTTTAACATACTCTTTGTAAAGTCTTTTTAAAATAATTTTTAATTCATCAAATTTCATTTAATTAACTTTAGAGAAAATTGCTAAAAACAACAAAAATCCTGATAAATTATTGGTTTTGAAAGCTTTCAAACATGTTGCAGGATTTTTTTTATCAAAGATAAAAATTTGATAAACGAGACTAATAATAAATAATGATAAAAATAAAGTTGTTAAATTAAAATTTAAATTTCTACTAAGTAGATAAAAAATACCTAAAATACTTATTAAGTACGTAGATAAAACAAAAAGTTTCATATTTTTCTTAAACTTGATTGATGTAGATTTTACTCCAATAATTTCATCATCCGACATATCTTGAGCTCCGTAAATGGTGTCATAACCCAATGTCCAAAATATGGCTGATATATAGAGTATTAGAATACTTAAAGAAATATCATTGTTAATTGAGGCCCATGCCATTACAACCCCCCAATTAAAAGTTAATCCTAAAAATAATTGAGGCCAATAAGTTACTCTTTTCATGAATGGGTATGTAAATGCCAATAACATTGATCCCATACCTAAAATTATTGTTAAAGAATTAAACTGGATTAATACAATGAATGCTAGTGAACAAAGTATAGCAACATAGCTTAAAGCTTTTTTAATAGATATTTTGTTTGCAGCTATCGGTCTTAGCTTAGTTCTTTTAACCTTTTTATCAATATCTTTATCTACTACATCATTAAAAATACATCCAGCACTTCTCATTAATACTGAGCCTATAAAAAACAAAATTAAGTAATTAACATATTGGTTATTCAAAGAATTAATGCCTTCAGATAGGGTTAAACCCCAAGAGCATGGCCAAAACAATAGCATAAAACCTATCGGTTTATTTAATCTTGTTAACTCTAAAAAAATTTTTAAGTGATGCATTAAATATTACTTGTAAATATCAAACAGTATCTTCATAATCAATTTGATTCGATATGGATATTGATTATACAGTAGCAGCTTTAATGTTCCCCGCAATCCCACTAATGATGACGATGTATAGTAATAGGTTTCATACTTTAAGTGCTTTAATAAGAAAATTACATGATCAATATACTTTTGAAAAAAAAATACCTCCAGAGTGGGAAAATCAGCTTCATGTTCTTAATAAAAGAACCAATTTTCTTAAATTTGTTATGGGTTTTTCCTCGTTCGGATTTCTTTTTAATATGTTAACTGTTTTGCTTTTATATTTAAATTATACTTTTTACGCAAGATTGAGCTTTGCGTCTTGTTGTATTTGTATGATTGTTTCAATATTTTTGTTTTTACAAGAAGTAAGATTATCTAACGAAGCATTAAAGTATCATTTAAGTGATATGGACTCTATGAAAAAAGACTTTTAGCTATTTTCCTAAGATACTTTTTTTATATGGCGATATTCCATTTTTTAATTTGTGATCATAAGACTCAGTAAATGATTGAAGTTGCCATCCCTTCATTCTACTCTTAATCAAGTCCAAATTTTTTTCTTTCCAAGAATTATCAGTTTTTTCATCTTTCCAAATTTTTTTTTCCTCGTTTGTTCTTGCACATCCATAACAATAACCCGTTAAAGGATCTGTTTTACAAATACTGATACAGGGTGAGATTATTTTAATCATTTAGTAACAAGAATAGCAGGTCCAGTTAATTTTCTGGCTTCTAAATCAGTGTGGGCTTGATTAGCGTCTTTTAAATTGTATCTTTTTGCAATTCTTATTTTTATTTTACCAAACTTCACCTTTTTAAATATTTCGTCTGCTCCTGCTTGTAGCTCTTTTCTGTTTGTAAAGTATTGTCCTATTGAGGGCCTTGTTAAATAAAGACCTTTTGGTTGAATTTCTTTAGGAACATTTACAGGACTTAAAGGACCCGATGCATTTCCAAAACTTATCATCATACCTCTTGTTGAAAGACATTCTAAAGATCCATGAAATGTATTTTTTCCAACCCCATCAAAAACTGCAGGCACCCCTTTATTATTTGTAATTTTCATAACTTCTTTTGCAAAATTATTCTTTGTATAATTAATTACGTGAGAGTAACCATTTTCTTCAGCAATTTTAATTTTTTCGTCTGAGCCAACTGTTCCAATTACTTTTGCTCCTATACTGTTGGCCCATTGAGCAAAGATTTGCCCAACACCACCTGCAGCAGCGTGAAATAATACCGTTTCACCAGCTTTAAGATTATAAGTTTTAGTAAGTAAATAATTTGTGGTTAATCCTTTAGTCATAAGTGTTGCAGCTAATTCATGAGAAATTCCATCAGGCACTTTCACTGCTATTTTAGCAGGTATAATTCTTTGTTGCGCATAAGCACCTAGAGGAATTGAGGCGTAAGCTATATTTTCCCCTTTATTAAATTCAGAAACGTTGGAGCCAACTTCGTCTACTTTTCCTGCTGCCTCTAAGCCAATTCCACTTGGTAGTTTAATTGGGTACAAACCTGATCTGTGATATGTATCGATGTAATTTAAACCAATTGCGTGATTTGTAACTTTAATTTCATCTGGACCTGGCGACCCAACTTCAACTTCTTGAAGTTCTAGTACTTCCGGTCCTCCGTTTTGTTTAATGACTATTGATTTTGGCATTTTTATAAAAGAAACGTACTTTAACTTTTAATATTTGGCAAATGTTCCGTTATTATAATCTTGAATAGCTTCTAGTATTTCAGCTTTTGTATTCATAACAAATGGTCCACCTCTAGCAATAGGTTCTCCAATTGGCTTACCAGCAATGAATAAAAACTCAGATTTTTTGCTTGCCGTAATTTTTAGTTTAGTACCTCGCTTTAATAATATTAAGTTTGAGTCAGCTGTTTTATTATGGATCTTTTCTCCAATTTTTAATTCTCCTTTTAACAAGTACACAAAAGAGTTATGGCCTGGGGGAACATCACACCTAAACTCTTTTTCTTCATTTAAAGTAATATGAAAATAAATTGGATCAACGTTATGATTTTTTTCTGGCCCCTCAGCACTTTCGTATTTACCTGCAATTACTTTTACAATTTTCTCTTTATCTTCGTGTTTTCCTATTTCATTTCCTTTTATATAAAGGTATTCCGGCTTATTCTTTTTCATTTTAGCTGGCATATTTATCCAAAGCTGAAAGCCTAACAACTTACCCTCCTTCATAGCAGGCATTTCAGAATGAATAATTCCTCTTCCAGTTTTCATCCATTGTACATCGCCGGATGTCATAATACCTTTAGCTCCAGTACTATCTTGATGTTCAAATTCTCCTTTTAACATATAAGTTACTGTTTCAATTCCCCTATGAGGATGAGGAGGAAAACCAGCAACATAATCATCTTTATTTTCAGAACCAAATTCATCAAGCATTAAAAATGGATCAATATAATCTGCTTCTGGAGTTCCTATACTTCTTTTTAATTTTACACCCGCTCCGTCGGAGGCATTTAGTGCTTTGATAATCTTTTTTACTTCAATATTAGACATAATAATATTTATAATGAAAGTTTAAACTATATCAAGTAGCTGCGTTAAATTGCTGACTTCATTTTTAGGTTGAAAATCCAGTTTATCAAATACTGAGCTATGTCTATTAACCCAGATGGAATTGTACCCAAAGTTTCCACCTCCTGAAACATCCCATGTGTTTGCGCTTAAAAAAGTAATTTCATCAGGCTTAATTCTATATTTTTCAATTGGCATTTTATAAACTTTTGGGTCAGGTTTATAAATTTTTACTTCTTCTACAGAAAAAAGATCATTAAATAGATTATTTAATTTATTGCTATCAACTAATTCATTCAGGAGATCAGGGGTCCCGTTAGAAAGTATAGCAAGTTTGAAGTTTTTCTTCTTTAAATTTTTCAAGACTTCTCTCACTTCGGGATATGGAGATAAAATTTTGTAAAGACTGAGCAACTCATTTTTCATGTTTTTATTTATATTGAATACTTTCATTGATTTATCCAAACTATCCTCAGTAATATCCCAAAAATTTTTATGCTTCTTCATTAAACTTCTAAGCCAAGTATACTCAAGCTGAGTCGTTCTCCAATGATTTGCAAATACTTCCCACTTAGTTCCAATTTTATCTTTACATTTTTCAGCAGCTGAATTTACATCAAATAATGTACCGTAAGCGTCAAATACTACTGCCTTCGTTTTCATCATTTATTTCAAGTTATGCGAACCATCACATAATGGTTGATCATTTGTTTGTTTACATGAGCAGAAAAAAACTTTTTTAGATTGATCAGCTAAATATTTTAAAGGCGAAAATTCTGTTCCTTTGTGCGAGCCATCACAAAAAGGTTGTTTAGAACTGATTCCACAAGTACACCAAAAATAAGATTTTCCCTCCAACACATTGAAGCCTAATGGTGAATCTCCAGCTCTTTTACCTTTTTTCATTAAAGCTCCTTTATATCTTTAAAATTTGTTTATATTATAGATTTTAATGAATATTAGATTATATCATCCAGACAGTATACTAGAAAATAATACAAGTTTGCTAAGTAAAGAGCACATTCATTATATTGTAAACGTCATGCGACTTAAAAGAGGCTCAAACTTAAATTTTTTTAATAAAAACGGAGAATGGAAAAGTGAAATAATTTTTTTAAATAAAGATAGAGTGGAAGTAAGGTTTTTAGAAAAAATTAAAGAAGGTAATAATTTATCTAATACTCAGCTAGCCATTTGTTTAGTCAAAAAGAGCCCAATGGATACTATTTTACAAAAAGCAACAGAACTTGGAATTAGTAAAATTATTCCAATAGTTTCAGAAAGAACGGAAGTGAAAGAATTAAATCTTGATAGAGCAAAAAAAATAGTTATTGAAGCAGTTGAACAATCTAATCAACTAGAGCCTCCACAAATTGTAGATGTAATAAAATTAAAAGATTTTTTACAAACTGTTGACGAAAATTCAAAAATTTTATTTGCTGATATTAATTCAAAAGAAAACTTGAAAATTGAAGATCTTAAAAATGTAAAATCCTTTTGTATATTGATTGGTCCTGAGGGTGATTTTTCTCCAGCTGAACGCGAGTTAATCCTACAAAATAGAGCTGTAAAACCTTTTTCGCTATCTAGAAACATTCTAAGGTCTGATACTGCTGTAATAAGCGCGATTTCATTAGTAAATTTTATCAATAATTTTCATTAATTGTCGCATTAATTGAAATTGTGAAATCAT
>MDTB01199194.1_pt1 | contig 15157 bp, 11 predicted proteins | sample 811161 | NCBI WGS metagenome assembly MDTB01 (sample SAMN05326650, study PRJNA326480) | marine metagenome | isolation source: seawater | place: Mediterranean Sea | collected 2009 | reverse complement strand
CCAAGTCTTATTACCTTCATCGCCTTTAAAACATTTTTGTTTTGTAGGCGTTGCACAAAGTAATAAGTGTTTATGTACCCCTTTTGTCATAACTATAAATCTATTGAGAAAAATTTATTCTGTTTAATTATGTTAATTATCTGTAATGGGGCCTTTAAGAGTGGGATCACATTGATTTACCGATTTTTCAGACAACTTGATAAAGGATAGGAAAAAATTTTACTTAGACCAAATATAAATTACTTATTTATTAAAATTTTTCAAATCAATTTAGTGTTTTTCTTAAAATAGAATTTCATGTTTTTATTAGGTAAAACTTTTTAAATATTTTTCAAATAATTTCCAATCTAATATTTTTTTAAATAAATCTGCAAAAAATTATTTTAATTGACTTTGGTAGGAATCATTTTCTGAATAAACTTCGCATCAAAACGCTTGGCAATAGTGGCTAAAGATTTATTTAGTAGTTTTGAAATGACATCATCAGGCATAAATTTTAAAAAACTTTTTTTTTCGATAATTTCCAGCGACATATATCTTGTTGTTTTGAGATTATTTTGTTGTTGGGAAATGTTCACTTTAATAACTATATTTATTAATTTTAAAAGACTAGATATTTCTGAAATCTCAATATTTTTTAATTCAATTATGCAATTACTTTCTTGGAAAATAATTAAAAAATAAATGTTTGGTGTTATTTTATAATTTAGAAATTTATATCCTTTACTTTTATATAAATAAATATTTTCTTTTTTTAAAGGTTTTAATCCTATTGATATAAAATCAAAATTTTTTAATTCTTTAATAGAAGAAAATTCTAATAGAAATTCTTTTGTTGAATCTTTAAGAATCATTTTAATAGATTTTTTGATTTTAATTATTTTGAAAACCCATGGGATTCATAATTTTCCAGTTCCATCCATCTCTGCACATCTCTTCTAGTGATCTATTAGGAAACCAATCTATTGTTTTTACAGCTTTTTCATTATTTGCGACTAGTTTTAATACATCTCCTTCTCTCCTTTCGGAAATTTCAAAAGGAACTCTAACACTATTAACTTTCTCAAAAGTCTTTATTAAATCAAAGACGCTATATCCACATCCGGTTCCAAGGTTTAATTTAATTAATTGACTATCATTCTTGAAAAGATAATTAAGTGCTTTTAAATGGCCTTCAGCTAGATCCATAACATGAATATAATCTCTTATGCAAGTACCATCATGGCTTGGCCAATCATCACCAAAAACCTTTAATTTAACTTTTTCATAGGCTGCATTTATTATTATGGGAAAAATATTATTAGGCTTTTGCAATGGATTCTCTCCAATCAATCCAGATGGATGCGCCCCAATTGGATTAAAGTAACGAAGAATTGCTATTTTCCATCCGCTTGATTTTTTTTGGTAAATATCATTTAATAAGTTCTCTACAGCAAATTTTGTTGAACCATATGGATTAATTGGATTAATCTTAGATGTTTCGCTTATTAATTTTTCAGAAGTATTCCCATAGACTGTAGCACTACTACTAAAAACGATAGTTTTGCAATTATTATCGTCCATACTTTTAATTAAATTAAATGATCCAAGCACATTATTATCCCAATATTTAATTGGATTAATAACTGATTCAGCGACAGCTTTAAGTCCTGCAAAATGAATAACTCCATTTATAGGCTTACCTTCATTTATAGAACTTTGAAAAACCGAATCCAGAAATTTTTTATCTTTTAAATCTCCTTCAAAAAATTTAATTCTTTCATTGATATTAATATTACCCCCCCTAAAAATCTCTTTTAAATTCTCTATAGATTTATAAGTACTATTTACAAGTGAATCTATAATAAATATCTCATAGTTGTCTTCAAGAAACGAATAACAGGTATGGGAACCAATAAATCCTGTACCTCCAGTTATAAGAATTCTTTTCATAAGAGGGATTAAATTAAAATAATTATTAATAAAATTTAAATTTTCATACTAAGATAACTCTTCCCCAAAAAAAATTATTCAACATATTTTTTATCATTTAACTATAAAAAAATTAAAAATCTGTTTTATTTTCTTAATACATAATTTTTTAACTTCAAATATAAATTAATTTTTTTACGCTATTTTCAACTTAATAAGATAGAGATTAGTCTTTATTAAAAATTCTAAAATCGATATTGAACCAAAAATACATAGTAAAAAAAGATATGGTTTGTAACTTATGATTTGAATTATTGATAAATAAATAATCACTTATTCAGGAACAGATTTATTGAGAATAGGTGATGTTATGATTAAGTAAAATATAAATAAATGTATTTCTTTTAATATAAAAATTGAATGCATTAAAAAACTTTTTCTACAAAAGCTTATCTATTAATTATAAGATTATGGAAGATTTAGATAATATTTTTACAGATAATGCTAAAATTCTGCCGGTTATATTGTGCGGAGGTGAGGGCACCAGACTATGGCCATTATCAAGAAAAAGCTTTCCTAAGCAATTTCTATCCTTGAATAGTTTAAATGAGCAATCTTTATTACAGAATACTCAAAAAAGACTGGAAGGTATAAAAGATTTAATAGATCCAATATTAATTTGTAATAGTGCTCACAGATTTATAGTCGCAGAACAAATGCGAGAGATAAATGTAAATCCTAAGTCAATTATATTAGAACCATTTGGAAGAAATACTGCTCCAGCAATACTTATGGCTGCATTTAAGTCTTTAGAGTCTGAACCCAATCCACATTTGTTGATACTTTCATCTGATCACCAAATTAAGAATGAAAAAAATTTTAGAGATATGATTGAAATTGGTAAATCTTATTCAAGTAATGATAAGTTGGTTACCTTTGGTGTTATTCCAACATCTCCTGAAACCGGGTATGGATATATAAAATCTGATAAACCATTTGATCTTGAAAATATTGAAGGAAATCATATTTCAGAGTTCATAGAAAAGCCTAATTTTGAAAAAGCAAAAGAACTTATAAAAGATAAATCTTTTACTTGGAATAGTGGGATATTTTTATTTAAAGCTAAAACAATTATTAATGAAATAAAGAATTTAAATCCAGAAATTTTTAAATCATGCGAAAAAACTTTTAGTAATAGTGTTAAGGATTTTGATTTTCAAAGACTAGATAAAAAATCTTTTGAATTTTGTCCAAATATCTCTATTGATAATGCAGTAATGGAAAATACAAAAAAAGGTATTGTCATACCATTAGATGCAGAGTGGAGTGATATGGGAAGTTGGAAATCAGTATGGGAAAATTCACATAAAGATAAGGATGGAAATTTTAGAAAGGGTAGAGTGATAAGTGAAAAAACAAAAAATAGTTTTTTGAGTAGTGAAAGTAAGCTCTTAGTAAGTTTAGGAATTAAGGATCTAGTAATTATTGATACTGATGATGTAACTTTAGTCGCTGATAAGAATGAATCTGAAAGTATTAAAAAAGTAGTTAAGGATTTACAACTAAGAAATATAAAAGAAGCCATTTCGCATAAAAGAGTTTACAGACCATGGGGTTTTTATTTGTCAATTTCAGAGGATTCTAGATTTCAGGTTAAAATTATACATGTAAAACCTGGAGCAAAATTATCTCTTCAGATGCATTATCACAGATCTGAACATTGGGTTGTTGTAAAAGGAACAGCAGAAGTAGAGATTAATAATGAGATTACAATCCTAACTGAAAATGAGAGCACATATATTCCATTAGGCTCAAAGCATAGACTAATAAATCCTGGGAAAATTCCTTTAGAAATTATCGAGGTCCAAAGTGGATCTTATGTTGGAGAAGATGATATTGTAAGATTCGAAGACCTTTATGGTAGGAAACAATAAGCCTTGAATGTTTTAGCCATAGGAAATGCTCCCTTCGGTTTTTCTCTTGATTGCTAAATTATAAAAAACTTTGTTTTTCTATCATTTTAAGTGATAATTATCTTCTTAAATCAAACAAATATGTTTTTTCTTATGAACTTTCTATATCTATTGTATGTTAATTAAATTTATTTAATTATTAAATCTTTCTGATATTAAATTGATTTTTGTAGTTATATTCAATAGAAATTTCAAATCTAATTATATTTTTAATCCTTTAATTGCAAACATAATATTATACTTCTTCTTAATAATGAAAATCATTTATTGTAAAATTTAAATAGAGCAATTTTTTTATTAACTTTTGATAAATTATAATAATCCTTATGTTCTGTTAAAAATCCAAGCTTACTAAAATAATTTTTTATAATTTTAAAATATCTTTTTAAATCATCAGATAAATAAGTTTTGATATAAATCATTTTTATTTTGCTTTTATTACTTATTATAAAACAATCGAATTTCTCATCTATATATTCACAATTAATCCAAGAATCAATATCTGAAATAATTAAAATATTATGGTAATTGCTTTTTCTTATTTGATAAGAAGATAAATTACTTCTAAAAGGGGTAAAGTTTTCTAAATTATTTTTAATTTTTAAACCTTTATATATTCGTATGCAATTTATTTCATCATTAATTTCAATAACACTTGAATTCTCCCTTAATAAAGATAATCCAAGCATTGTAAAATTCAAACTTAAATTATGAAATACTACTTTCTTTTTTAATTTCGCAGTATCTTTGATAATAAATTCAGCCACCTTATCATCTTCAAAGTTGTTATCACTTAATTTTAATTCTTCATCATTTAGAAAATTAAAAACTGATTCTGAAGCATAATAGTCATCAATTTGATTTGCTTTAATGTATTCAAAAACTAGTTTTTGAATAAGAATATTTGAGATGCTTTCTATGGCTTTAGAATCTTCAATGAATGTATGGCTTATATTGTGCAATTCTTTTTTAAAATTTAAACCATTAAAAATTTCTGAACGTGAATGTGTGAAATCAATTAGAGTAAATTTATTAAGAACATTATCATACAAAATATTGCTCAACTGAATGTCTCTATGAATTATTTTGTTTTTATTAATATATTCATCAAGTTCTTTTATCCAACTTAAAGCACTTAAAATAACATCTCCACTTATTCTCACTGAATCATAAGGGTTCATTAAATTAATATTAGGTGTACCAATTGGAGCCCCTAGATAATCTAATTCCATATATGTAAACCCACTATTTTTAGGTTTTGGAAAAAAGTCAGAGTTTAGGTGTATTAAGAATTCAGGTTCATGATTATTTTTAAATTCATTCTTCATTCGAAAATATTTATCTCTATAAACTTTAATAACCGAATTATTTACTAATATAATTATTCCCTCTGCGCCAATTGATAAAATTCGAATCTCTCTAATTAATTCAATATCAATATCATTATTATCCTTTTTAAATTCAAACTTATTAAGATAAAAACTTAAAGCTAAAAATATATTTTCATTTTTGTTATTTAATGCTTCATAAGTTTCTTTTTTAATAAGGTTTAGTCTAGAAGAATTTTTATTATCTATTTCAGCTAATATTTTCTTCATTATTTTGCCTTTGTTTTTTAACTCAGGATTTTTCTCAGTTTGATTTATAGATTTTGAATATATTATTTCTGAAAAGTTTTCTTGGGTATTTTTTGTGAAGCCATTTTTATCTAGAAAAATTTTATATTTACTATTATTTAACAAATAAGTTTGAGGTAAACCAATTAATTCAATTCGACTTACTTGTTGAATCCAAGATCCAATACTTTCTAATATTTCATTTAAGTTCCCTTGCCTTATAGTAAGATAAATATTTGCTTTACTTGATATTAATAAGCCAAAATTTAAATATTTATCTAGTGAAATACTGTTAACTATTTTTTTTGAAATTAATTTTAAATTTGGAAATTCTTTAAATATATTTTCATTTGGCATAATACCGTCAAATCTTTCATCATTATATTTATGCCAGTAGATGATTTTCTTTCTATCAACGCATTGAGGTAACCCATTTATAAATAAAGAATTTTTATTATCTAAAAGTTTTTCTTTATTCTTAAAAAGACTAATCTTATCATGATCAATATCAGTATAAATATTGAATTTTTTATTTGAAACACTTTTGGGAGGTAAACCTATATAGATATTTAATTCTAAATATTCTTTCATAAGTTTAGCTACCGTCTTTTTTCTATAAATATAGTTCTATTAAATAAACTAACAAATCTAAAGAATATAATGCAAAATTAAATATCGAAATAAAAATTCACTGTGATAATTTATAATATTATTATATTCTATAAATACTTTTCTAAATGAAGTCTGGTTTGAAATTTTCTAAAATTTTTGGAGGAATTCTTACTTTATATTTATTTTTTGGTGATTTTTTTTATTTTAAAGAAATAAACTCTGAAGTAATTACTAAAGATAATACTTTTGATAATACAAACTATGTCTTAGGCCCAGGAGATAAAATATTAATAAAAATATTTGAACTTGATAAATATAATTCTGAAGTCATAGTTTTGCCTGATGGGACAATAAATTTACCACGTTTAGATCTCTTAAATATTAAGGGTCTTTCAATTAATGAAGCGCAAGATTTGATATCAAAAGCTTATATGAAAATCATAAAAAACCCAATAATTTATATTAATCTCACAGAGGCAAGACCCACTAAAGTTACAATATCAGGTGAGGTTCTTAACCCAGGTTTTTACGTGATGGAGAACCAAAATAATCAGTCAACTATTATTCAGGCTTTAAAGTTAGCGGGAGGTTTATCAGATCAAGCTGATATTAGAAATATTACTCTTAAAAGATATAATCCATTATTAAATAGAATTCAAAGCGAAAAATTTAATTTCTGGAAAATGCTTAATGGTGAAATGCTTTCAATTGATCCAATTGTTTATGATGGAGATACTATACATGTGGGAAAGATTAAAAATGTATCATCTTTAGAATTAAAGTCCCTAAATGACACTAATTTATCAGCACAAAATATAGATATAAATATATTAGGGGAAGTAAACGTTCCAGGTCTTTTGAAACTAAAGTCTAATAGTACTTTAAATGATGCAATAATTGCGGCTGGAGGCCCTACAAGATATGCCAATAAAAAAGTATCATTATTTAGATTATTAGAAAATGGTAAGGTTATGAAAAACGTTTATAATTATGATTTTATGCAATCATTCAATAGTTCAAAAAACCCAAGATTAAGAAATAGAGACCTTATTGTTATCAAGCCAAATGCCCTTGCCAAAGTTGAAAGAACACTTTCAGATGTAACAAGACCTTTGACTCCAATTGTAAATGCACTATCAATTTATAATTTTCTTAATGAATAAGAATTAATTTTAAATAAATGATTAGAAAAAAAAGAATTTATAATCTTTTAGAGGGATTTAGGACACAAAGGAATGTTATTTCTGCTCTTGTCTATAGGGAATTAAAAACAAGGATTAGTCAAGTAAATTTTGGTATATTAGGCGTATTTTTTGGACCTCTTGCAGTAATATTAATCTTCTTAACTATTTTCTCAATCTTTAAAGGAGATAGAGGAGTAGGTCTAAATATTTTTTTATTTCTTTCTTCTGGAATTGTACTTTTTACTTTCTTTCAGGATTTGGCAATAAGAGGAGCAAATTCAATGCAAGCTAATGAAGCCTTGTTTTTTTATCGACCAGTAAAACCTATAGATACTGTTATAGCAAGAACTATCATTGAATCACTTCTTTACCTTATTGTTTTTATGGTAATTATATTAGGTGTTTTCTTATTTAAAGAAGAAATAATTTTTTATAATTTCCCACTTTTTGTTTCGGCTTATTTAGCATTTACTATTTTTTGTTTTTCTCTTGGATTGATATTGATGGTGGCAGCTCATTTCTATAATTGGATTTTGCAAATAATTCCACTTTTCATAAGACCACTCTGGATTATATCAGGGGTTTTTGTTGGCTTAAGACAATTACCACAATGGGTCAGACCTTATGCTTCATGGAACCCTCTTGTTCAGTGCATTGAGCTTATAAGACACTCTTTTTCAATAAATTACATTATTGAACCAAATGAGGTCTCAATAGTTTACTTGTGGCAATTTTCTTTAATTTCATTATTTATTTCATTGTGGATTTATCAAAATAATGAAAATATTTTGTTGAAGCGATGATAGAAGTTAAAGGCCTTACAAAAAGTTATTTACATAAAGGGAAAAAGTCCCTAGTTTTTAAAGATCTAAATTTTAAAATAGAAACTGGAGAGTCAGTCGCTCTTCTAGGAAGAAATGGTGCTGGCAAAAGCACTCTTTTACAAATATTAGGTGGAATAGATAAACCAGATCGAGGTATAATAAAAACTGATAAGTCAATAAGTTGGCCAGTTGGATTGGTTGGAGGATTTCAAGGCAGTCTTACTGCAAGAGAAAATGTAACATTTGTATCTAAAATATACGTCTCAAATGATAGTAAAGCTATTAAAGAAAAGGTTAGTTATGTTCAAAAATTTGCAGAACTGGGAAAATATTTTGATAGGCCATTTAAAACTTATTCAAGTGGTATGAGGTCCAGAGTTACTTTTGGTTTGTCAATGGCTTTTGATTTTGATGTTTATTTGATTGATGAAGTAACAAGTGCAGGCGATGAAAGATTTAGAAAAAGGAGTAGAAAAATTCTTGAAAAAAGACATAAGAGATCTGACTTTATTATGGTTGACCACAACCTATGGGGATTAAAATTTCATTGCGATAGGGCTTTATTATTACATAATGGTAGTATTATAGAATTTGATGATCTTGAAGAAGGTATTAAAACTCATAAAAAATTGCTAGAAAAACCAGCACAACATGAAATCGTATAATCCACTATGTTATTAATTAATTCTTTAATCAAAAAGGTAAAATTTTTAAATATAAAAAAATTATCTTCAGAAATAAATATTCAATTTTTTAAAAGTATAAAAAAGAGTAATTTTACTTTTATTTTTATTTCTAGTCTTGTATTTATTTTTGCTTTTTATTTCTATGGTATAGGTCGTGGTAGATATTATGTTAGATCTGATGTTATTGTAAGAAAAGGGGCTAGAAGCAGTTCAGATACAGGAAGCAGTTTATTTAATTTAATAGGTGGAGGTAATTTAGCAGCTACAGAAGATGCAAGATTTTTGAAAGTATATCTTCAGTCACCACAGATTCTCCAAAAAATAGAAAAAAAACTGAATTTTAAAAAAGCTTATTTGAGAAATAATTTTGATCCTTTTGCTGGTTTAGATTCCAATGTAAGTGATGTTGACAAGTTTTATTTTTTTAAGAAACAACTTTCTATTTCACTAAATGAGCAAGCTGGAATAATAATTATTAGAACATTTGGATACCAGCCTAATACAGCTTTTAAAATAAATAAATTTCTAACTAAAGAGGCGGAATTATTCGTAAATAATTTAAATCAAGACATTTATAAAAAACAACTAAATTTTGCAAAATCACAAGTTGATAAGAATAAAGAAATAGTAAACAATCTAAGTTTCCAATTATCTAAATTTCAAACTTTAAATAAATTACTTGATGCAGAATTAGAGGCTAATTCAAGAATTGAATATATTTTAGGTTTAGAGAAAGAATTAGTAAGGGCAAAGCTAAATCTAGCGACTTTAAAAAGACAATTTGTAAAAATCAATGATCCTGAAATAGTTAAGGTAGAAAATCTTATTAATGATTTAAACCAACAAATTAAAAAAGAGAGACAATTTATTGTTGGAGAATCTAATAATGCTTTAAATCCTAAGCTGATCGAATTTGATCAACTTAAAAATTCTTTAGGTTTTGCTAAGGAAATGTATAGCAGTTCATTATTAACTTATGAAAAGACGAAAAGTGATAGTTTACAAAAACAGCGATTTTTAGCAATATTAAGAGAACCTATTTTCCCAGATCAACAATGGCAAAAATGGAGGCATAAAGGATTTCTTACATGCTTAGCCATAATTGTGGTGGGATTTTCAATAACAAAGTTTATTTTAGGAATGTCTGATAGTCATAGAAATTGAATTTTCTTTTTTTTAATAAAATCCGAAGAAAACTTGGACTTTTATGTAAGGAAGATTGGATATGGAATTTTGACATAAATAATAAGGATTTTTGGAAAAATATTCCAAAAAATAATTGCGAGATATATAGTAGTCAGGATGAAGTGATTTTCTTTAAAACTAAGGAGAAATTATTTGGAGGTTGGTATTTATTTGGAATAAAGCATAGTGGAGATAATAAATTTTGTTTTGGATCTTTAAGTTCTGGTAAGAATGGAATCAATCAATCTCGTCCTATGTTTCCTATCAGAAGGAGATGGAGAGTAGTTAGAATTAAAAAAAATGAAAATATTTTTCTTAAACTTAATTATATTTCAGATAATTTACTAATTAATGAAATATGGCTCATTCCAATATTCAAATTTTATGCTTTTTTAAAAATAAAAAATAGAATTCACACAACTTTAGGAATTGACTTTGGTTCTTTGAATAAAATGAGCAGGAAGAATCTATGGAAAGAATATAATAAAATATTGTTTTCTCAAAAGAACAAAAAACGTTATTTAAATTACTATCTTTGGCAGGAACAGGTTGAAAAAAAATCTTTAAAAAAACTTATTTTATTTAAGAAGAAAAAAAAATTAAAAACTAAAAATTTCATTATAAATAATGACAAAAAATTATCAAAGGTTAGTCAACAATCTTTTGTAATAACAACTAATGGTAAAGACAAGTTATCTGATCATGCAATTGATATATTTTCTATTGTATTAGAATTAAACAAAGATTGTCTCTTGTTATATCCTGATGAAGATTGCATTAATATCAATGGAAAAAGGCATAGTCCAAATTTTAAAACTGCTTGGAATAGAGAACTTTTTTTTTCAAATCCATCATTTAGTAGTTGTTGGGTAGTTAAATCTGAATTATGGAATTCTGCATATAAAAAACTTGAAAATAATGGTATAAAAATAACTACTTTCAATTTAATATTAGAAATAATAGGAAACATAGAAAGTAATAATGATACATCTAAAATATTACATACCCCCTTTATTTGCTATCACAAAATTTCTAATAAAAAAAATACTCACTTCATAAATACTTCAAAGTCAGCAAATTATTTAGAGAATTATATAAATAAATATTTCTTCAATATAAAAGAAAAGGTAAAAATTCAACCTTTTAATTATGGATATAATTTAACTTGGTCTAAACCTAAAAATTCTCTTTTAAGTATCTTAATTCCCACCAAGGATAAAGTCGATCTATTAAGAAAATGTATATCATCAATTGAAAAAAATCCAGCAGGTATTAGTTATGAAATTATCATTATTGATAACGGAAGTAGTTTAGAAGAGACTTTTGATTATCTTAAATCATTTATTCAAAAATCTAATAAAGAATTTCCAAGAAAAGTTTTAAAAATTGGAGGAGAATTTAATTATTCATTATTGAATAATTTATCTGTTGAACAAGCATCAGGGGATGTAATTTTATTACTTAATAATGACGTTGAATTTATTTCTAGTAACTGGGGTATTGAATTAGCATCTAATGCCGAAAGAGAGGGTGTAGGTTGTGTAGGGGCTAAATTATTATTTAATGATAATACAATTCAACATGGAGGAGTTATTTTAGGTATTGGTGGAGTAGCTGGACATTCGCATAAATACTTATCTAATAATTGTGATGGTTTTCAAAGAAGAATTCATCTACAGCAAGAAATTTCAGCTGTAACGGGAGCTTGCTTGGCAATAAGTAAAAAGAATTGGTGCTTGTTAGGTGGTTTAGATGATAAAAATTTAAAGGTCAATTATAATGATGTTGATTTATGCTTGAAAGCATTAAATTATGGTTTGAAAAATATCTATATGCCAAAAGTTGTAGCTTATCATTTTGAATCCAAAACTAGAGGTAAGCCTATTGGTTTAGAATATAAAAAATGGAAAAAGGAGTATAAATTCATGTTAAATAAATGGAAAAATTTATTAATAAATGATCCTTTTTATAACCCAAATTTATCCCTGATGGAAGAGGATTTTTCAATACACCTAAGAAGATTAAATGTGATTAGTAGGAGTTTTGACGAATATTTATTATTTGAAGAAGTAAATATATAGATTAAATTATGAAAGAATCAATAAATCTTTATAAAAAATTGTTTGAAGTTAAAAACTTCAGCTTTGCAGGAAGACTTGAAAGCTATTTTAACTTAGGTTATTGCAAATTTTTACCGAACCTTGAAAATTGGAATGAATATATTCAAAATTCACTATTTGAAATGCAAGCTTTAGAATATTTTGAAGATAAACTTGATTGTAATGAAAAACTTATTTGGGGAAATGATAATCAAATAAATAAAAAAACATTTATTGGTAAGATCAGCGTATTAGAAGAATTAAATCAATTAATTTATTACTTAAATAACGAAGAATTAGTACCTATAAATTTAAAAGCTATTAAAGGTTTATCTAAAAATTCTTATAAAAGATTTTCAAATATATCTTTGCCTAGATATAAAAATTTAAAAGCAATAGTAATAATTTCTTATAAAAAAATTTTAGATAACTCTGAAACTATTAAATACTATCCAAATAGTCAATATGAAGATAGCTTCTCTGAAAAGGATTTATTTAATAAAGATAACATTAGAAAAATTTATTTAAATTATGGAGAGATTTTGATCCTTAATCCTAAATTGATTTGCAATCTTCATCACATAATTAACCTTAAAGACTATAAGTGCCTTTTTTATGAATCAATTAAAAATGAATTTAGCTTGAAAAAAATTCAAACAAATATTATTTTTAATCAGGTTAAAAATAAAGACTATCCTTTTGTTGATGATAAAGAATTAGGTAAACTTTCTAAGTCTGGTTTCTTTGGGAGATATAAGGAACATGCTCATCATTTGAATAAAGATGGTTTTACAACAATTAAAAGTAAGTCAATAAATGATCCAGACTGGATCTCATTAATTGATAGAGCAAGAGAAAAATTAATTTTATATTTGGATGAGAATAATATTGATATAAAAAAAGGGATACGTTTTCAAGATGCTTGGAACCACTTAAATATTAAAGAAATAAAAGATATAGCATGTCATCCTGAAATTTTAATAGCTTTAAAAGTTTTATTTGGGAAAAATCCATTCCCTTTTCAAACTTTAAATTTCCCAAAGGGTTCCGCACAACATGTACATAGTGATTCAACCCATTTTAGTTCATCTCCAAAAGGATTTATGTGTGGTGTATGGATTGCTCTAGAAGATATTCATCCTGATTCAGGATGTTTAGAGTATTACCCTTCTTCGCATAAAGAATCTTATATTAGTTCTAAAACTATTGGTTTGAAGACTAAAGATGTAATTTCAGAAAAAAATCCACAGATATTTTTCGAAAATAAATGGGATGAACTAATTAAAAGCAAAAATTATAAAAAAAAGATATTTTGTCCTAAAAAAGGTGATTTATTAATTTGGCATGCAAATCTTCTTCATGGAGGATCGAAGATAAAGAATCAATCATTAACTAGATGGAGTCAAGTAAGTCATTACTATTTTTACGGTTGTAAATATATAAATCCTTTTTACGATACAATTGACAGGGTAAATGATAATTTATTTATTAGGAACCCTCCAGATTTATTAAATTTATAATCTATTTTTATATTTTGAAATGAAAATCATTATTAATAAATTTATTAATAAACTAAATTTATCTTCTAAAAATAAATTTTTTAGAATTGAATTTTTAGGTTTAGGAAAAATATCAGGTTGGATTTTTGATAAGAAAGATTTATTAAATGAAGTACGTCTTGTTTTGGGAAATAAAATAGTTGCTAAAAGTAGTATTGATATCAATAGACCAGATGTATGTTCGAAATACGATTATCAAGGAAGTCCAGGTTTTGAATTGAAACTACCTTCAAATTTAAGGAATTTTGATTTAGATGCAGATATCTCTTTAATTGCACTAAGTAATGATGGAAAAAAAATAGTCAATTGTGTTAATAAAAAAATAAAAAAAGAGATCTATTCTAAGATTAAACAAATTCTAAAAAATCCTAACATAGGCCTCCATGGAAATTTAGATGGAATGCAGTCTGATGGTCTAATTCATGGTTGGGCTTCTTGGATTTCTATAAAAAAAATTGCATGGGTATGGCTTCAATGCGAAGGACATGAACCAAAGTCAATCAAATGTAATGTATATAGAGAAGATATATCTGAATCTGAATTTAAATCCTCAAAAGTTGGCTTTATTATTGATCCTTATAAATTAGAAGAGAGTTATAGTGAAAAAAGGTATTTTATTTCTTTTGATAAAGAGGGTAAATATAAACTTCCTGAAGCAAAATCTGAATCCTTACCAAAAATAAAGTTTGAGGAGTTTGTAAAAGATTCAAATGTTACTGTAATTGATCAGAAAAAAGGATTAGGATATATAGAAAATAAGAATAAAGCGCCCGAAAACTTAAAGGAATCTTGGCAAGATTTAGAGAATTTTAGATTATTTTTAGATGGTTTAGAAACACAACTCGATAGATCTGAAAAGATGATTATTTTACGCAATAAACATTTAAATCAAAAAAACTTTTTAAGCAAAATAAAACGATTTCTAATCAAAAGATCTTAACTTTTCAATTTTTTTTGAAAGGTAAAAAATTCTTTATATTGAAGTTCTTTTTTTTATCAGAGAAATAGGTGTCAAATGTCATTTGGTTGGAGTGTTTTAAAAGTCTTCCCATAATTAATTGGGATCTTTGTATTTCTCTAATATGAAAGTCTTTTAATTTTTTTATTTCAGCTATTAAAAAAAAATATTTTTCCAATTCCTCTTGTACATTCTGAAATTCTAGAAGCATATTATCTTTTTCAGTATTTATAGAATTTAAATCATTTTGAATATCATTGTTTATAGTTTCTAATTTATTATTTTTAGATTCTATATTTATTAATTGTTCTTTGTAAACGGAATTTTGTAATATCAATTGTTTCATCTCATTGTTTATATTTTTCAGTAGATTACGATTTTTCTCATTAAGTTCTTTAATAAAGTTATCTTTTTGAGAAATTTGATCTAGAAGGTTATGATTTTTCTCATTAAGTTCTTTAATAAAGTTATCTTTTTGAGAAATTTTATCTAGAAGGTTATGATTTTTCTCATTAAGTTCTTTAATAAAGTTATCTTTTTGAGAAATTTG
>MDTB01064881.1_pt1 | contig 15157 bp, 16 predicted proteins | sample 811161 | NCBI WGS metagenome assembly MDTB01 (sample SAMN05326650, study PRJNA326480) | marine metagenome | isolation source: seawater | place: Mediterranean Sea | collected 2009 | reverse complement strand
GAGAGAAAATTTAACATTGTATTTATTTATAATAATTTTATAGATAAGGATATAATTATTTTTTGTTTATTTTAAAATGATAATAAAAACTTCTCCTTTAGCACCAAAAAAACTTAAAAAACTTTATGAAATTGATGGTGTAAGTATTTCGTCAGTAAGTTGTGGAATTAAAAAGAACTTTAAAGATGACTTAGTTTTGATAAAGTTTGACTCGCCAAGTCAAATTTATGGTTTTTTTACAAGTTCTAAGACCCCAGGTGTACCAATAGTTTGGAACAAATCAATTATTAAAAATGGCAAGGTCTCTGCACTTATCATTAATTCAGGAAACGCTAACGTTTACACTGGTAAAAAAGGTGAGGAGGCTTTAAAAAAAATTATTACAGCCCTTTCTATCAAACTCTCAATTAATGAAAAAGAGATTTACATGGCGTCGACTGGAGTGATTGGTGAACCTTTGGATTATAAAAAAGTTATTAAACAAATCCCCTTACTTATTAAAAATCTTAGAAATACTCCACAAAGTTGGCTTAAAGCAGCTAATGCAATTAGAACCACAGATACTTTCCCAAAACTTTACTCTGAAAAAATAAAATTTAACTTAAAAGAAAAATTTTATATTAATGGAATAGCTAAAGGATCAGGAATGATTGCGCCAAATATGGCCACAATGCTTTCATTTATAATTTCAAACATTCCATTAAAAAAAAATGGAGCAAAAAAAGAATTCAACAATATTATAGAAAAGACTTTTAACTCAATTACTGTTGACAGCGACACATCAACAAGCGATATGGTATTGTTGATTCTAGTAAAGAATAAAATCAGAAAAAATCTAAGCCCTCTTAAAAAAAAAGAATTCTTTGATAAACTTGAAAGTTTGATGGCTAACTTGGCCCATCTAATTGTAAAAGATGGAGAAGGAGCATCAAAATTTATTAAAATTTCAATTTATGGAGCTCAAAATTATAAAGATGCAAAAAGCCTAGGAATGTCAATTGCAAATTCACCATTATTTAAGACAGCTATGGCTGGTTCTGACTCTAACTGGGGAAGGATTATAATGGCGTTAGGTAAGGCTGGTGTAGTAATTGATAACTCGCAAATATCAATAAAATTTGGTAATCTTTTAATTCTTAAGCCAGGGCAGAGTTTTGTATTAAAAAATATAAAAAGAATTAATAGCTACTTAAAGAGAAAAGAAATTGAAATTTCAGTTACGGTAGGATCAGGACCGGGAAATTCCTCTGTTTGGACATGCGATTTCACTAAAGATTATATCAGAATAAATACAGATTATAGGAGCTGAATTATTAAAGTTGTTGCGTGTATTTTAAGAAAAAAAGATAAACTAATGATTACATCTAGACCAGCTAATAAGCCTTTTGCTGGGTTTTATGAATTTCCAGGTGGGAAAGTAAAAAAAAATGAATTTTTGTTGGAAGCTCTAAAAAGAGAATTAGAGGAGGAACTCTCATTAAAAATCAATTTTAATAAGTTAATTTTTCTGTGTTCATACCAAGTAACAAGAAAGAGAAAAAAAATTGAACTAAATTTTTTTTCCATAAATACCTGGGATGGAAGGATTCAAGCTTTAGAAAATCAAAAAGTAAGATGGATTAAATTTAGTGAAATCAATAATTTTAAGATGCTTTCTTCAAATAAAAAAATCATTGATTTTTTGAATTACTTTTTAGTTGCCTCCAAGAACTGATTGAGATTATATCTAAGGTTACTCTGAGCTGAGAATTTTGATCAGCAAATGCTTTTTTATATATTTTATTTAGAAACTTAAGATAGGTTTTTGAAATTTTTTCTTTTTTTTCTTTTGTTGGTATTTTTTCACCCATATTCTTAATATCTTTAAGGATGTGTATGATATTTTTATAAAAAATATCAAAATTAATTTTTTCTGTAACAATTTCTTTGTAACCAATTTCTGCTAATAAATTACTAAACTCAGCCATGGAGTCAATTTTGGGAATTCTATTAAAGGCTCCATTTAAAAATTTATCATCAGCAATAAAAAAACACTGTTTGAGTTCATTAAGTGTTTGTTCACCAAAAAAATTACAAAGAAAAAGGCCATCATCAGTTAAGATATCGAGAAGCTTTTGAAGATATTTTTTTTTTTCGAAGACTTTGTTTGAACAAAAGTTACATATTACTAAATCAAAGCTTTTTTTTTTTAACGGTATATTATCAAATTCTGCAAAAATTATATTGTATGGTTTATTTTTAAAAAATTCTTTATTTAAAATTTCATATTGTGATAAATAAATTAATTTTTTATGTTTAATCTTTGATATCTCTTCTATAGTCTCACTTAAGTCACTTGATATAAGCAAAATGTTGCTAAATTCTGGCTTCAATTCTAAAATTTTTTTATAAAGGATTTTTGAAAATGATTTAAAAATAAAATTATCAGCTTCCCATTTTTTGAAAGCTTTATTTTTTTCTTCAATTGATAATTTTTTATAAATATTATAATTCATAATTATGAAAATTTTAGTATATTCCTCTATGCTTTGTCCATATTGTTTTGCAGCAAAAAAACTTTTAAAAGGACTTAATCTTAGTTTTAAAGAAATTCTCGTTGACAACGATCCTAAAATGAAAAATGAAATGATCGAATTATCTAATGGAAGGACCACAGTTCCTCAAGTTTTTTTTGGAGAAAATCACATTGGTGGGTATGATGATCTTAAAAGGTTTTATAACGAAGGAAAACTAAGTTTATTGTTAAAAAATGAAAATTAAAGTTGTTTGCATCCAAACTAATAGTAGTCAGTTTCCGATGAAAAATATTGAAATGTTAGACAAGATTTTTACGAAAATTAAGTCTCCTAAAATTAACTTAATTTGTTTACCAGAGTGCGTCGCAATCTTTTCAGATGAAAAAAAAAGAATAAATAATTTTTTATCTGACTGGAATAATAGATTTCTTGATTTAATAAAATATTATTCAAAAAAGAAAAGATCATATATTCTAATAGGTTCCATTCCTCAAAAAAATAAAAATAATAAATTTTTTAATCGCTCTCTTATAATTGATCCTGAAGGAAAAATAGTTTCAAGTTATGATAAAATAAATCTTTTTGATGTTTTTTTGAGTAGTAAAGAAAAATATATTGAGTCCAAAAATTATGATCCAGGTAAAAAAATCTCTCTCTCCAGACTTCCATGGGGGAATTTGGGTATGACAATTTGTTATGATTTAAGATTTCCTTTACTTTACAAAAAACTTGCAAAAAATGGAGCACAATTTTTTTCAATTCCAGCGGCATTTACCTATACAACAGGTATTTCTCACTGGGAATCATTGTTGAGGGCTAGAGCTATTGAGAATGGCTGTTTCGTTTTTGCTCCAGCCCAGTGCGGTTATCATGATAACGGAAGGAGAACATTTGGAAACTCAATGATAATTGACCCATGGGGTAAAATTCTAAAAAGAGCTAAAAATTCTATTGGTTCTATCTCATGTGATATTGATTTAGAAAAAGTTAATTTTTATAGAAAAAGAATTCCAGCAATGACGGAATATTAATTAAACTTTCTTAAAAATAGCAGTTTGAATTATATTTCCTTTTTGTAAATCTTTTCCCTGATAAAATTTTAAAAGATTTAATTTACAATTCTTCAGATTAAAAAGTTCTTTTTCTAGTAGCATATTTTTTTTTGTATTTAATTTACCTTTGCCATTTTGAATCATATAAGTTTCACAAAAAAAAAGTCCATTTTTTTTCATTAACAAAGGAATTATTTTAAAGAGAGGTCTGTGTAAAAATCGAAATAAAATGATTAGGTCATATTTTTTTGAGGCTAGCTTTCTTTTCATTTTGGATAATGTTGTTTTTTCTAAATCAATTCTATTGAATGAATAGTTTTTTGTATGAAACAAAGATTTTTTTTTTTTGTCAATAGAATCGACATACCAATGATTTTTTAACAAAAGATTAACAAACCCTTCGTTGCCAGATGCAAGATCTAGGGCTTTACCTTTTTTTGATTTAATAAACCTTTGCAATGAATTTTGATAAAAAACTTTATTCATTATAATTTAGATGAAAATAAGTAATTTATTTTATCAGTTTTAACATTATTCCATTCTTTCTTGAGAAAATTATAGAATACTCCCTTGAACATAATATTTGAGAAGCCATTAGATAAAAGTTCTTTTTTTAATCTATTTGGTCTAACAAATTTTTTCCATTCATGTGTATGTTTGGGAACAATTTTTAAAATATCTTCAGCAAAAAAAATTGCAGTTAAATAGGATGTGATCGTTTGGTTGATCGTTGATCCGAGAAAAAAACCACCATTTTTTAAAGACTCTTTTACTTTTTTGATTAGCAACTCAGTACTTTCTACATGTTCTAAAACTTCCATACACGTAATAATATCAAATTTTTTTTGAAATTTAATATCAGTAATATTTCCTTTTATATAATTTATTTTTAAATCCATATTTTTTGCATGATTCTTTGCAACTAAAATCGCTTTTTCATTTTCGTCTATTCCTGTTACCTCAGCTCCAAGTCTAGCAAGTGGTTCGCACAAGATTCCCCCACCGCAACCTACATCAAGAATTTTTAAATTTTTTATAGGTTTTCCTAATGAATCTAAAATAAATTTTATTCTTAGTGGGTTAAATAAGTGTAAAGCCTCAAAATTTCCCGTTTCATTCCACCATTCGCCTGACAACTTATCAAAAATATTTTTGTTGTCATTTTTTTGGTTTGTAATTTTCTTGCTTTTCATATCAATATCTTTACATATGTTTATATTTAATTTGTGAAACAATAAAAAAATAATGTCAATATTAGTAATGAAATTTGGTGGAACGTCTATTGCTAATTTAAGTAGAATTAAAAATTTACAACAATTGGTCAAGAATAAAATTTCATGTGGTCATAAGAAGATAATAGTAGTGGTATCTGCTATGAGTGGCGTTACAAATTCTTTAGTAAAGCAATATAGAAAAATTAATTTAGATATTAACAACCCAGAATATGACGTAATTTTGTCAACTGGTGAACAATATTCATCAGCCCTAATAAGCACTGTTTTGAATAAAAATGGAGTTAATTCTCGGTCTATTTTAGGCTGGCAAATTCCAATAACTACTGATAATAAATTTAGTCAAGCAAGGATTGAAAAAATAGATACAGAAAAAATTTTTAAATTATTTAAAAAGTATAATGTCCTGGTAGTTGCAGGTTTTCAGGGAATTAGTAGCAGTGGAAGAATAACAACACTTGGAAGAGGTGGTTCAGATACAAGTGCTGTGGCCATAGCAGTAGCTCTTAAGTCAAAAATTTGTGAAATCTATACTGACGTTGAGGGAATATTTTCATCCGATCCAAGACTTGTTAAAGATGCAAGAAAGATTAAAAACATAACTTATGAAGAAATTCTTGAAATGGCATCATTAGGATCTAAAGTTCTTCATCCAAGATCAGTTGAATTAGCTATGAAATATGATATTAAGATTCATGTAAGAAGTTCTTTTAACAGAAAGTTAGGTTCGATGGTTGTAAAGGAAGAAAATAAACTTGAAAAAGAGGTTGTAACTGGAATATCCGCATCTGAAAATGACGCTAATATTTCTTTGAAAGGTATTCCTGATAAACCCGGCGTTGCAGGACACATATTTAGTATTCTGGCTGGGGCAGATATAAATGTTGATATGATTGTTCAAAACATTACAGATGACGGAAAGTTTGCCAGTATTACCTTTACAGTTCCATTGGATGATTGTAAAAAAGCAGTTAAGGTTTTACAAGATTCCAATATAAAATTTAAAAAAATTTTTTTCGATACTAAGATTTGCAAAATATCTATTGTTGGAGTTGGAATGAAAAGTAATGTTGGAGTAGCACAAGTAATGTTTGAAACACTGGCAAAAAAAAATATCAATATTAAAGTTATTTCAACATCTGAAATTAAGATAAGTGTATTAATTGAATCACAAAAAAAAAAATCGCACTTAATTCTTTGCATAAGGCTTATGGACTTGGCTCATAGGAATAGTCTATTTTCAAGAGGTAATAAATTTTTAGGTACCACGTACCCTATCATGGGTGGTGCAATGACTTGGTTGTCAGAAAGAAACTTAGTTTCTGCAATATCAAACGCTGGTGGTTTTGGAATTATTGCTTGTGGTTCGATGCAATCTGAGCAATTGGGAGAAGAAATTGAAGCTACAAAAAAAATGACAAATAAACCATTTGGAGTAAATTTAATTTTACTTCATCCTGACATCGATGATTTGATTGATTGTTGTATATCAAAAAAAGTGCAATTAGTAGTGTTTGCGGGAGGGTTTCCAAAAAAAAGACAAATTGAATTGCTTAAGAGTAGAGGAATTAAAACTATGTGTTTTGCTACTACATTATCAATTGCAAAAAAAATGATTTCGTATGGTATTGATTCTCTTGTACTGGAGGGAAGTGAGGCAGGAGGACATATTGGACCAGTTTCAATAAATGTTTTGATTCAAGATATACTCCCTGAAATAAACGAAGTTCCTGTTTTTGTTGCAGGTGGTATTGGAAGAGGAGAAATAATTCTTAAATTTTTACAATTAGGCGCATCAGGTTGTCAGATAGGAACTAGGTTTGTTTGTGCAACTGAGTCAATTGCACATGAAAATTTTAAAAAAATTTTTATAAAGTCAGAAGCAAGGAATGCACAAGTTTCTGTTAAATTAGATGAGAGATTTCCAATTATACCAGTTAGAGCAATTGAGAACAGTGCTACTAAAGAATTTGTTAATGAACAAAAAAAACTTTTAAATCTTATTGAAAAAAAAAAGATTTCACTCAAAGAAGCACAATTAGAAATTGAACATTTTTGGGCTGGTTCACTAAAAAATGCTGTTCTAAATGGAGATATTGAGAATGGTTCTTTAATGGCTGGTCAAAGTGTTTCAATGGTAAAGGAGATTCAGCCAGTATCGAAAATATTTAATGATTTGCTTATGCAAATAAATCAACAATTAGTCACTGAAAGAAGAAATAATCATGCTTAATGATGAATTAGAAAAAATAAACTCTCAGATTTTTATAGAGATTGGAGAAAAAATAGCTCAAAAAAGAAAAAAAAAAAGAAGAAAAGTTCAAGGTATTTCCAAAAAATTAAATATAAGTGTTTACTTTTTAGATATGATTGAAAAAGGAGATTTTTTAAAAATTCCCAAGCATGTTCCAAGGCTAGGATTTGTAAAAAGTTATGCAAAATATTTAGAAGTAGATATTTCTGAGGAGTTATCTAAAATTTCTTTGTCTGATTCCAGTAGCCTTAAAAATGAAAAAAAAAAGATAGTTTTAGAAAAAGGTTTAAAGAGATTTACTTTTTTTTTCTTTTTTTTAATTTTATTCTTAATCTTCTTGTTTTTTTTTAATTAAAAAAAAGTTTTTCAAACTATGAATAGACTTTAGACTTAACTATAATAAGTTAATTGTGATTATAATTTTAAACTTTTAAAGAAAATATTAAATGAGTGTAAGACCCTGGCGAGATATTCAAAGAAAAAAAACTAGAAAAATTAAGGTTGGTAATGTAGAGGTTGGAGGGGACTCACCCATCTCAGTCCAATCGATGACCAATACTCTCACAACCGATGTTAAAGCTACCGTTGACCAAATAAGATCCCTTGAGAATGTTGGTGCAGATTTAGTAAGAGTTTCGTGCCCTGACGAAGAGTCTAGCCTGGCTCTAAAAAAAATTGTTAAAGAAGTTAATGTTCCAATTATCGCCGATATTCACTTTCATTACAAAAGAGCAATAGAGGCCGCAGAATCTGGAGCTTCCTGTCTGCGAATAAACCCTGGAAATATTGGTAAGTCAGAGAGAGTCAGAGAGGTTATTAAAGCAGCAAAAGACAATGGTTGTTCTATTAGAATAGGGGTAAATGCAGGAAGTCTTGAAAAAGAACTTCTTGAAAAATATGGAGAACCTTGTCCGGAAGCAATGGTTGAGTCAGCTTTAAATCATGTGAAGATTCTTGAGGATAATGATTTTTTTGAATTTAAAATAAGCTGTAAGGCATCCGATGTTTTTCTGGCTGTTGCAGCATATTACGGAATATCTGATGCTTGTGATTATCCTATTCATCTCGGTGTTACAGAAGCTGGAGGGATGATTCCAGGGACAATAAAGTCTTCGATTGGAATGGGATCTTTGCTATGGGCAGGTATTGGAGATACCATTAGAGTTTCATTATCTGCTGATCCTGTAGAAGAAATAAAAGTCGGGTTTAACATGCTTAAATCTCTTAATCTTAGACACAGAGGTGTTAATATAATCTCTTGTCCTTCATGTGCTCGGCAAAATTTTAACGTAATAAGCACCGTAGGGGAGCTTGAAAAAAGGTTGGAACACATAACAACACCGATGACACTATCAGTAATTGGTTGTGTTGTTAATGGACCAGGCGAAGCTAAAGAGACTGATATTGGATTAACTGGAGGTAAGAGTCATCAAATATATCTTGATGGTGAAAAACATCATATATTGAGAGAAGGTAATATGATAGACCATTTAGTTGATTTGTGTGAAAAAAAGCAAAAAGAACTATTAAGTAAAAGCTAAAATTGCAAAAGTTAAACTCAGTTAAAGGAACAAAGGACATCTTTGGTAAAACAGCTTTAGAACATGATTATGTTTTAAAAACCTTCAGAGATATATGTGTATTTAATAATTTTAATAAAATTTCTACACCAATTTTAGAACATGAAAATATTTTTGTAAAAACACTAGGTATATCATCAGATATAATTTCTAAAGAGATGTATAACTTTAAAGATCAGGGTGGTGATGATCTGGTATTAAGACCAGAGGGAACAGCAGCTATTGTCAGAGCCTTAATTACAAATTCATTACAAGATGATGCGAATAAAAATTTTTATTATCATGGACCAATGTTCAGAAGGGAGAGACCACAGTCAGGAAGGCTTAGACAATTTCATCAAGTTGGAGTAGAAGTATTTGGAGATAGAAATTTTTTAGATGATGTTAGAGTTATTATCTTAGCAGAAAAATTTTTAAGTAAGTTAAAAATTCGAAATAAGCTTAAATTACAAATAAATACCTTAGGTGAAACAAAAAATAGAGAGAGATATGTTGCTGAACTTAAAAAATTTTTAAAAAATAATTACTCCCAATTATCTTCTGAAAGTAGAAAAAAAATAGATATTAATCCTCTAAGAATTTTAGACTCAAAAGATGAAGGCGACAAAAAATTATTTAGTAATTTACCACAAATAATGGATTTTCTTGACAATGAATCAAAATATTTTTTTAAAGAAATTTTAAAAATTCTTAAAAGCTTAGAAATTAAATTTGATGTTAATCCTTTTCTAGTTAGGGGGTTGGATTATTACAATCATACTGCATTTGAATATATTTTTTCAGAAAATAAAAGTCAGAATGCTGTACTTGCAGGTGGCAGATACGATGGTTTAGTAAAGTCTCTTGGAGGAAAAGATTTATGCGGAATTGGTTGGGCTGCAGGAGTTGAGAGAATTTTAATGATAATGGAGAAATTAGATTATAACCAAAAACTTATTGGAATTGTTTCAATCTCAGATGATCTTAAAATTGAACTACTTAAAGTTTATAATTCATTAAAATTTAACAAAAATGTTTCATTTAATATAATTGATGGAGCTAATTTTAAAAAAAAGATGAATAAAGCTAATAAACTTAACTGCTATGGGTGTCTAATTTTAGGTGATGATGAATGGAAAGAAAAAAAAATCGTATGGAAAAATTTTCAAACTGGAAATCAAGAGACTATATCAATTAGTAGCATAGATAGATTTTTAGAAAAGGTTTCATAAAGTTTTAGTAAAATGTCACAACCTAAAGATTTCTTCTCTTCAAAACCAAAACAAATTGCTAAAGCTATTGTCAAAATTAGTCATCAAATCTTTGGTGAAAATGGTAATGTTGAAATTGCTACAATAGGTGATGAAGAAATGGTTGAAGATATAAGAGAAAATCTTAAAAACTTTTCTTTCAAAAAATTTAGAATCTTTGACAAATCCATTGATTATTTTTTTGATGAAAAATTAAAAAAAATTATAGATGAGATTAAATTTCTAGATGATTTTAAAAAGTCAGATATTTTTTTAATTGGATTTAAAAAAGGTGAAAAAGTTTTCTCTAAAAATTTAATTAAAAAACTTTTAACTGTTAGAAGACAAAAACCAATTTTTTTAATAGAAGGTGCACTTCCAGGAAATATTGACCCTTCAGTATCAAAACTAAGTAATTTATTTTTATTTGATTTAAATGACTTAGAGCAATTTTTTTCTTTTTTTAACCATGATAAAATTACAGAAAAGCAAAACTTTTTACTTGAAGAGATTGAAAAAAATGAAAATTTAGATAATTTTTTCAAAAAATTGAACTTTAATTTAACTCAAAAACAAATATTTTTTGAAAATCTGAATACCTTTCTTTTAAAAGAAGGTGATATTAATTTTAAAAAAAAAATTTATAATTTTTTCGAATCATTCAAAGAGTAATAATGGACACTCAAAAACTAAATGATATTTTAGAAAATTTTTCCAATCTTGAAGAAAAACTAAACAATTTGAACAGTAATGATTTTTCAGATTATGCAAAACTCTCTAAAGAATATTCAGACCTAAAACCCCTAACAGATATGATAAATGACTTTTTTAGATGTGAGAAAGAAATTAAAGATTTAGATGAACTACTAATTTCAGAAGATGAAGAAATTAAAGCCGAGGCTATTAATGAAAAAAATATTTTATTAGAGAAAAAAAAAAAAACAGAAGATGAAATTAAAGTACTTCTAATTCCTAAAGATTCCTCTGATGAAAAAAACGCAATTGTTGAAATAAGAGCTGGTACTGGTGGAGAGGAGGCTGCACTGTTTGCCTCAGATCTTTTTAGAATGTACTTAAAATTTTCAGAATTGCATAATTGGAAATGTGAAGTGATGGATATAAGTGAAACTGATCATGATGGAATTAAGGAAGTGATACTTAATATTTCAGGTGAAAGTGTTTTTGGAACATTAAAATTTGAATCTGGAACTCATAGAGTTCAGAGGGTACCAGAAACTGAATCTGGAGGTAGAATTCATACTTCAGCAGCAACAGTCGCTGTTTTGCCAGAGGCATCTGATGTAGATGTTGATATTTTAGAAAAAGATTTAAGAATTGATATTTTTAGATCAAGTGGACCAGGCGGACAGTCGGTAAATACAACAGATAGTGCCGTCAGAATAACTCATATTCCGACAGGAGTTGTGTCTCAATGTCAAGATGAAAAGTCTCAACATAAAAATAAAGCAAAAGCATTAAAAGTTTTAAGATCAAGAATATATGAACTTGAGAGACAAAAAAAAGATGAAGAAAGAGCGCTTAGCAGAAAAAGTCAGGTGGGTTCAGGTGACAGGTCTGAAAGAATAAGAACCTATAATTTTCCTCAAGGAAGAGTTACTGACCACAGAATATCCCTCACTCTGTATAAGTTAGATCAAATTTTAAATGGTGAAAGTTTAGAAGAAATAATTTCAGCTTTGATAACGGATGATAATATGAAAAAACTATCTGAATTAAAATTATGAAATATCATAATTTAATCAAAGTTGGTCAAAATTTTTTGGAAAAAAAAAATATTTTAAGGCCGAAATACGAGTCTATTTTATTATTTTCAAAGATCAATAAAGTCAATTTTAGTAACTACTTTACAAATGAAAAAAAAAAAATTTCAAAAACACAGATCAAAGTATTTTTGAAAAAAATTGCTTTAAGAGGAATGGGAAAACCTCTATCCAAAATAATTGGAAAAAAGGAGTTTTATTCAAGAGAGTTCTTTGTAAATTCTCAAACTCTTGATCCAAGACCTGAAACTGAATTAATAATTGACTTGATAAAAAATTTTGAAGAAAAAAAGTCCAGACCATTAAATATATTGGACTTAGGAACCGGAACAGGTTGTATTATTATAACATTATACTTAGAATTTAAAAAAAAAAAAATAAATGTCACGGGAAATGGAATAGATATAAGTTCTCATGCTTTAGATATTGCAAAAAAAAATGCTAGTTATCATAATGTTGGTAGTAAAATAAATTTTTTTAGAAGTAATTGGTTCTCAGATATAAAAGATAAATTTGATATCATTGTTTCAAACCCACCCTACATAAAACAAAATGAAATTAATTCCTTACCTTTAGAAGTTAAAAATTTTGATCCAGAGATTTCTTTGTGCGGAGGTCTTGACGGACTTGATTCTTTTAAAAGAATTGCAGATAATGTAAGAAACTATTTAAAAAAAGATGGCTTTATTTTTGTAGAGGTTGGTAATAACCAAAGCAAAGAAGTTAAAAAAATTTTTGAACGTAAACAATTTACTACTATTGACGTATCAAAAGATTTGTTTAACATGGAAAGAGTAATAATTTTTAAAAAATAAAATTTGAGTTTTATTTTTACAGATGTTAGTGTAAGTTCTCCTTTTGTAGAATAATAGAATTTTAAGAATAATTTAAAATCTGATTTAAAAAATTGATTGAAAAAAACAAATTTCGAAAAAAAAGGTCTAGACCTTCATCCAAAAAGTCTTTCGCTTTTAAACATCTAAATGGATCTAATACCCCTAAAACAAGAGGATCTATAACTAGAGCATTAGAAAAATATATTAGTATGGCGCAAGATGCTCACTCTAATGGAGATAGAATTGTTGCAGAAAACTTTTATCAGTATGCTGAGCACTATCAAAGGCTGTTAAATGAAGATAAAAGTCGAGATAATTTACCAACATCAACAGATGACAATCTAAAAAATAAGAACAACGATGCTACAGAAATGAGTGATGTTAAGTTATCAAGAACACAAAGAGCAATTAACGCCAAAGATGAAAGATATAAGAAAATAGCAACTCAGGATAGCTCTGAAAAGCAGAAGGGTTTTACAAGAGACGGTATTGAAGCACTTAAACCCTTTCAATCCTAAGTTGTTTAAGAAGAAAGCCGTTCATCTTAGAAGTTTTCAGCTCCTTCTGATTCTGTAAATTGTGTGGCTAAAAATCGTTCTCTAGCTAAAGAGATATTAGCATAAAAGTTTGACATATCTTGTTCTTCAACATTAATGGTTGATTGAAGTCTTAATTTCATTGGATTTATAGTTCTGTTTTTGTGTTTAACTTCATAATGAAGGTGTGGACCTGTACTTCTTCCGGATGTTCCTACGTAACCAATTATATCACCTTGTTTTACTAATTTTCCTTTTTTTATTCCTTTTGCAAATTTGTAAAGATGTGCGTACCCTGTTTTAAAATTATTAAGATGTTTAATTTCAATAAATCTTCCAAATGCACCATTTCTTCCAGAAAACGTAATTCTACCGTCCCCTGCAGCCATTATAGGAGTACCTCTTTTGGCTGCAAAATCAACTCCTCTGTGCATTTTACTATAACCAAGGATTGGGTGCTTTCTAACTCCAAACTTTGAAGATAATCTTGCCCCTTGAACAGGAGTTCTCATTAGATGTTTCCTTATACTCTTACCATATGCGTCAAAGTAGTCTGTTACTCCATTACTTAATGTATATCTAAATAATTCTAATTTATAATCTTTCAGGTTCATAAGACCATAAAGAAGGTCTGGCTTTCCTACAATATTGTTATTTTTGGTAAAATCTGCTTCATAGAGAATATCGATAATATCCCCACTTTTTACATCCCTTTGAAAGTCAATTGTGTAACTCAGTTGCTGTATAAATTCTTTAGCAATTCCCGGAGGAATTTCCGCTGATTTCAATGTCCTGCTTACACTGTCTTTGACAATCAATCTGTTTCTAGTAACTTTTCTTTCTGTAGGTGTTTCTTCGTAATAAAAAATAAACTTTTCATTAAAATCTCTTCTAGAATTTAAATTCTTAAAATTTTTCGAGAAAGTTTGTATTTCTAAAACATAATCATCTTCGTTCATAAGAAAAATTAAGTTTTCTTCTACATTAAAATTAAGATTATTTTCTAAACTGTCATAAACTAAATTAAATTGTTCGCTATTTATGTAGTTTTCTAAGTTTTTTAAAAGCATCTTTTTATTTTTAATTGAAATTATCACTGATTTTGAATATTCAGGTCTTGCTGGAATAGGCTTGATCTTTGGTTCAGGGACTCCTGAGAATAGAATAGTTTCTTCTACTGGGACCAAATTTAAGTTAACGTCATTTTGATCGTAAACATAATCAGTAGCAACTTCTGTATCGATATAGTTGGCAATATCTTGAAAATCACCCGACGAGGTAGATTTTTTTCTAAGTTCGAACCTTTTTTTTAATGATTGTTTTATTTCAGATTCTAAGTCTGAGGTTTCCAAATCACCAACTTCATCTAATCTTAAGTTTATGTCTTCCTGATCTTGAGAATTCCAATTTAATGAATCATCTTCAGAGAATTGATAAGGATAATTTTGCGAAGGCATTTCTATGTTATCATCAGTGAATTTAGTAATATTTTTCAGTGAAATATAGACTAAAAATAGAATCAAGATGGAGTTGAATTTTTTTAAATTAGAACCAAACATTTTTTGATATACTTAGTCTTTAATTAATATGATCATTTTCAAAAAAAAAGATTGAACATTAAGAATATTATGATTATAACAATTGTCACCTATTATCAATATTTTTTTTAATAGTAGTAGCTGTTTGAAAATTGAATAATAAAGGAATGTGTAGGTGGTGATATTCTACCACAACACATTCTGTATGATGAATACATGTTTGTGTTGGGTTCAAATTACTAAGTTTTACTTAGTTTTCTCAAACTTGAGAGTTTGATCCTGGCTCAGAACGAACGCTGGCGGCATGCTTAACACATGCAAGTCGAACGAAGGTCCGGAGCTTGCTCCGGATCCCTTAGTGGCGAACGGGTGAGTAACGCGTGGGAATCTACCTAAAAGTGGGGAATAACTGTTGGAAACGACAGCTAATACCGCATAATCCCTTCGGGGCAAAGGCTTCGGCCGTTTTTAGATGAGCCCGCGTTAGATTAGGCTGTTGGTGAGGTAAAAGCTCACCAAACCTACAATCTATAGCTGGTCTGAGAGGATGATCAGCCACACTGGGACTGAGACACGGCCCAGACTCCTACGGGAGGCAGCAGT
>MDTB01224402.1_pt1 | contig 15159 bp, 13 predicted proteins | sample 811161 | NCBI WGS metagenome assembly MDTB01 (sample SAMN05326650, study PRJNA326480) | marine metagenome | isolation source: seawater | place: Mediterranean Sea | collected 2009 | reverse complement strand
TATTAAATTATATTAAATTATATTAAATTATGAAAATTACAATTATTGGTGCAGGTGTTGCTGGTTCAGTTTTAGCAGATATTTTAACAGATATGGGCCATGAAATTACTATTATAGAAAAATCAAAGAGACCGGGCGGTATGTGTAAGAGCTATTATAAAGATGGTTTTACCTATGAATATGGTCCACATATACTAGCTACACATCATTCAACAAACCTTGCAAAAAATTATATATTAAAAAAATTAGATGTAGTTAACACATCTCTTACATCAGCATCTTTTCTTAAAAATAAAATAACTTACTATCCACCAAGTATACACTCTGCAAAAAAAATTGGATTGTATGACAAAGTTTTAAAAGAGATAAATGAATTACCAGTAGAACCTGATTATAAAAATTTTGAGACATACTTAATTTCAAAAGTTGGAAAAACTTTATATAATAATTTTTTTGCAAATTTTACAAAAAAATTCTGGGGAATTGATCCAAAAAAACTTTCAAGTGAGTGGGCACTAATTAGAAAACTTGGTTCATCGATCAAAGAAAAAAAGATGTTTTTTAATAACAAATGGTGTTCTTACCCTAAAAAGGATTGGAATCAACTATTTGAAAATTGTTTAAAAAATAAAAATTTAATCTTGGATGTTGACATCATAAAAATCGATAAAAAAAATAAAATACTAGTAACAAAAAATAATCACAAAATAAAATATGATTTTTTAATCTCGACAACTAATATAGACGAATTACATGATTATAAATATGGTAAACTTAATTATGCAGGATATGACATAGAAACAAAAATTATAAAAAAAAGTGAGGCCCATAAACTAGATAATAAAGAAATTTCAATGCTATATTTTCCAGAAAAAAAATTTAAACATTGCCGAATTTCAAATTATGGATCATTTCAAAAAAAAAATGATTATCCATATAAAACACATACTATTTTAACTATAGAAAGACCAAATAATAAAATAAGGCTTTATCCAACTTTAGATGAGAAAAACACAAAATTATTTAAACGTTATTTATCTGAAACTGCAAAGTATGGAAATATTATATCTTTTGGAAGACTTGGTTTATATAAATATCTTACCTCTGATACAACCATTGAAATGGTCTTTAGATTAAAAAAGTATATATCTTCTTGGAAAAAAATGTCACCAATAAATAGAGTTAAAGCATACAAAAAAATTAGAGGTGGATGGAATAATTAGTTTTTAAAAAATTATTTAAGATTTATAATTTTTCCCTCTGATGGGACATTTGAGGAATTTAATGCGAATATCATGTATGTTCCATTTTGAATATGATTTCTATTTTCATCTATTTCAATTACAATCTCATTTTTATTTTCTTTTCTAAAGCTTAAATTATGAAATTTGAGTTCAGATGGTTGTGAATGAGTAACTGCACCGGTACTTATCATTGTAATTTTATTGATTTCCTCAGTGTTATCTACTTTTATTTTAACTTCCGATCTATCAATAATTATTTTATCAACCTCTAGTAATTTGGGTCTTTTAGCAAATACTGTTTTGCCTTCCCAATTTTTTTCAAATAAATAAGGAGGATAGAATATCTCAGCATTCCAAACATCTCCACCAGCTGTTAAAATTGTACCATTTGGCAGAAGAAGAGAGGTTGAATGGTAATTTCTCCTGAAGGCAGCCTCACTCATTATAGTCCAAGAATTCTTCGAAGGATTAAAAATTTCAGCTTCAAATATACTAAAATCTTTATCTGAATTATTTCCACCACTTTGTCCTCCATTTACAAATATTTCACCTGTGGGTAAAATTATTGCATTTTGATTTGCTCTTGGAAAATTCATGTTTTTTAATTTTGTTAATTTAGGATGTAACTGATCTTCAACGTTAATTTCTAAAACTTGATTGGAAGAAGCATAATTTCCACCTATTTGAGCTCCACCCAAAACTATTATTTTATCTTTTTCTAACATCACAGCAGTATTTGTATTTCCCACTGGGCTACTAATGGTCTTTATTATTAAATTTTTTTTATCCTTTTCATCATTAGAATTATTATGTGTTAATATTTCTTTAACATCAGATTCGACTAAAGGTATTTCTCCTACTTTTGATATTTTATAATCATTTTCTTTTTCCATGTTCCAAAGAAGATTGTAGGAAATTCCAAAAACATTGCCCGAAGATGTAACGAAACTTCTTGGATAATACCATTTGTTCTCACTATCAGTATATTCTCTTCCATCTGGACCAAACAGTTCATAGCTTTCAGAATTTCTTAATTCTCTCCAATTATATGTTCCGTTGGAATCTTTTTCTAAAATTTCAGAAATAATTGACTCTTTTAGAGTATTTATATTCCATCCTCCAATCATGATAAAATTATCCTCTGCAGTCCTTACTACAGAACCGTACCATCTAGGATATTTTAATTCGTTATTTTTAATAAATTTATTGCTACCAATCTTAAAGAAATTTGATGCTCTTTGAGTATCAGGATATTCAATCATACCTTTTTTATTTACCGCCTCACCGTTCATTTTTGCTTTATAATTTCCACCTAAAATAAATAAATTTTCTAAATCAAATACTCTTGCAACCGCACAAAAAGCGTCGTGAACGATTGGGCTTAATAACAAAGTATGACTATCATCCCCAACACCTTTCTTTGGATCCCATATATCAAAATCAACTCCTCCTTGCACATTATGGTGCATCCATTGATGATCTCCCAAATCTCTCTCCAACTTATAACCATTAGAAAGTGTGATTTTTTTATTTTCCCTAATATCTTTTTCCTCTTTATCGATTATTGCGTAACTTCCAAAAGTCATAACTGTTTCATCTGGTAATAAAATCGAATGAATAGCAGTTACATTCCAATCAAATGGTGCAGTCCAAATCCCAATTTTTTCTTCACCTCCTTTAAGTTTAATATCCCTATAATTCTTTGGAGGTATTTGTCTGTCGGTTAAATTAAGTGGGTTTACAACTTTCAGATGTTTTGAATGATCAAGATTTACACCTACTTTTTGATATAGAAGATTTCTTTTTAAATAAAGATCTATTAAAGAATTAAAAAAAATTACACCTAAAGCAATTAAAAAAAAAAAATATAATTAAATACCTAATCCAAGAATTTTTTAATAATTTTTCAAACATTTTAATTTTAGTAGATTATCAAAATTAAAAATAAATAAAAGTTTTACTGAGGTTTAATCATTCCTCTAATGTGATCACACCCATTACATGCGTCAATTAAATAAGCTTTTTTTTCTTGATGAAGTTTTCTTGCGTCCATTAATTTTTTGCCGTTCCATACATCTGTCAAGTTCGTCGAACTATCATTAAGTTTACCCAAAGTTAGTCTTTTTCCAGCATCTCTGCAACAAGCTGTTACTTCACCAGTAGCATTTATAGTTAGTCTTTGCCATAGAGCTGGACAAGCGTATGATTTATTCTCTTTTCTTTTTTTAGTATATCTATCAACTTTATCTAAGCCATCTTGGTTTCTATAGTCGGTGTATGTTATTTCATCAGCATAAGCACCCCAAAATTTTTCAAAATTTTTAGCTTCATGGTCATTTTCTTTCATTCTTACCATACTGATCCTTATTACTGGTTTGTAAGAATTTTGTTTTTCTCTTACTCTATAAAATGTTTTAACTTTTTCGACAGTATCTTCAAAATTTGCATTTACTCTAATATTTTCATAAATTTCTTTAGTAATTGAGTCTAGTGAAAAAATAATTCTATCTAAACCAGATTTAACAATTTTTTCTGCAAGTTCTTCATCCATCACAGTACCGTTTGTATGAAGCATAATATCTAAAACACCTTTTGATTTAGCATACTCAATCATTTTGATGATATTTTTATTATAAAAGGATTCACCAAAATTATTTAAATTAATAGCCCTAAGACCTTTTTTTGCTCCTTCATCAATTATTTTTTTAAAAGTATCAAGTTTCATCATTCTATTTTCCCATTTACCTAACTCAACTCTATGAGTTCTTGGACACATAGGGCAAGCTAGATTACAATATGATGTTACTTCTATGTCTAAGTGAAGAGGAAATTCTGTATGAATATGATTAACAGCAGTCTCTCTCCACATTTTTCTATACTCTTTATACTCTGGTAAATTTCTATAATTTACATTAACGTTTTTTTTAACAATATTGTAATGAGCGTATAAACCATTCAGCTCATCATCGTTTTCCTCAGAATAATTCTTGGCAAATTCTTCAATGTCATCCTTTACCTTGGGATTCTTCATATCCATTAAATATGAGAGTTCATTATCAGTATTTTCATTATCTTTAATTGATGAGCTCTTCTCTGAATTACTGAAGATTTTAAGTTTGTTTTTAATATTATAGTTTTTCATACTAATTTTTTGCTCTTATATCACTGGAGTGCACCCCTACAAGTTTATTTAATCAATATTTAACAAGCTTTTTTTGCTCAAATTTGAAAGTTTCATCAAAATTAACTAAGTTTTTTAAATTATGAGTAATAAAAATAATTGTTTTGTCATTTAAGCTTAAAATATTTTCGATTATTTTTCTCTCACTTACTTCATCTATTGCATTTGTTGACTCATCTAATATTAATATTTCCGAATCTTGATATAAAGCTCTAGCTAAACCAACTTTTTGTTTTTGACCACCGGACAAATTATTACCAAATTCTCCAACATTAAATAATTCTAAATTTTGCTTTGAATTGACAAAGTTTTTTAAATCACTCAATTCTAAAATTTTATCCAGTTTTTTTTTATCTATCATTTGATTATCATTAACTAATGTTATATTTTGTCTTAAACTACTATTAAAAATAAAAACTTTTTGTTGTATAAAGCTTATTTTTTTTATCCAAGAACTTACATTTGCATCGTAAATATTTATTTCATCTACTGAAATGTCTCCTTTAGTGGGCTTTAATAAGCCAGTTAATATGTCTATAAAAGTAGTTTTTCCTGAACCACTTTCACCAGATATACCAATCTTTTTATTTTTTAAGATTTCAAAATTTAAATTTTCAAGTATTGTAAAGTCTTTAGTAAAACCAAAACTCAAGTTTTTTATTTGTATTTTTTTTTTAAAGGTAACATCTTTCTTATCTATAAAGTTTTTTTCGGTACTAACTAAAAAATTAGAAATCTTGTAAATAGATTCTGTTCCATATTTCATTGTGTTAAAATTAAATAAAATTCTATTGAAAGAAGGAAAAATTCTTAAACTTAATATAAGAATAATTGACGCTGATAAAATAATATCATTTGTTAAAAAATTATTTGTTAAGGTATAGAAAAAAAAGCCTAAAAAAATTAAAGATAACAAAAATTCAATTATAATTCTTGGTAGAGAATTAAATATCAATATTTTTTTTTGTGAATTAAGAAATTTTTTATTTGCAGATAAAAAATCTTTTATAAAGAAGTTTTGTAAAGAATAAATAATTACTTCCCTAATACCTAAAAAAAAATCTACTAAATTCTGTGTTCTTAAGTCACCACCTTTGCCTCTTTCAATACTCCATAAAACAATAAATTTTCTGTAAAAAATGTTAATTAATAAAAAAATTAATAAAGTAATTGAAATGATTATTGCTGATTTTGAGGGAAACTCAAAAAATAGAATTATAGAAATCACAGATAAGATTAAAATTTCAACCATTATGTTAGCTAGAGCAACAATTGAACCCGTGACCATAGGAACTCTACCAGTAATATTATTGATTAACTCAGATGATGATATGTTCAGGTAGGAACTATAATTTATTTTTGAAATATTACTCAGTATCTTAATACTTATAATATTATCATACTCAACTTTTTTGGAGTTTAAATACCAAACGTAAAATATATTTACAAAAAATCTAAACATAAAAAAGATAATCATCAGAGTAATCAACGAAAGGATAAAATCTTTTCTCGATAAATTTAAAAAATAAGAAAAATTGTAGAATTTTTGATTATTTAAGAATAATTGAAAATCATTAAAAAAATTAGGTTCAATTATTAATGTAACAAAAGGTATTAATATACCTAAGCTGATTAATTCAACAAGGGCATTAATGCAAATGAATATAAACAGTAAAAAAACATTTTGAATTTTTGTTATCTGAATTATTTTTGATAATTTTCTTAATGTATTAAACACTATTTATTTTTTTGACCCATAAAATCGACTATGCTTAGTAATATTAAAAGTTGAATTAACTCAACAAAATTATATGATTTTGAGTTAATCCAATAAGATTTTTTACTTAGATTTCTTAATTTATTTTTTTTATCAAAACCTGTTATAGAAAAGAAATTTATTTTTTTTTTATTACAATAATTGGCAGCATTAACCATATTTTTTGAATTTCCTGATGCGCTTAATAAAATTATTAAATCACCTTTGTCATAATAATATTCTATAGTCTTAGTAACCCAATTCTCAAATTTATAATCATTTGACAAACAAGTCAGTTGAGCAGAATTATCAAATGATATGGCTCTTATCTTAGCATGATTTGCAAAATCTGAAGCAACATGACTAGCTATCGCAGCTCCAGCACCATTTCCATAGATTAAAATTTTATTCTTTTTTTTTAAATTTTTGACCATCTGTAACAAAGAGAAAATTTTTTCTTCATCTAACATGGAAGTTAGCTTTTTATAATTTATTAAATACTTTCTTAAAAAATTTCTATCTTTTTCCATGATTTAAGTTTTGATATTTTATTAATTCTAACCATTTATCAGAAATTTTAAAACTACAGCTCTCAATAAGTCCATTATTAATTTTTATATCTTCAAGCGATTTACCGTATTTGCTATCAATGTTTTTTAAAAAATCAAATATTATTTCTTCAGTCTCTTTTTTATTCAATCTTCTCATATTTTTTTTATTAAGATTTTCATAAGATTTATTTATATAATAATATAGGTCATACATAAATGAATTTTTAAATTCATTAAGACTTTTAAAGTCAAATATTGGATATGATACAATTGAATTTAAATGTCCATGTCCAAATGGTAAGGTGTTCAATAATAAAGTTTTTTTTTCTGGCATAATCAAATTAAACATTATCGGCCCTGAATTTGGGCCAATATATATTTCCGATACAATCAAACTAAAAAAATTATAATCATCCTTGTTTAATTTTAATGAACTAAATGTAATTATCTTTTTTTTTTGATCACTAACCCAGTTTGGAACTTTGTTAATTTCTCCAGTGATAATTATTAACCATCCTTGACTGATTATTTTTTCAATGGTGTCTTTATAAAAGTTTATTTCTTCTGAGTCTCTGAAAGAACTTAACCCGTCATTTGTTGAAGTTTTTGATGCCTTGCCTCTTAAATGAAAATTAATTATTCCTTTTTTGAATTCAAAACTCGATAAAATTTTTTCATATCTTTTTTTTGAAATTTTATCTTTGTACAAATCATGATTTTTAAATTCATTAAACTTTGGAAATGTTATTGACTCAATCATTTTGTGAAAATCATTTGGAAACCTTTTTTCACTTTTTTTTAAAATAAAATCTTCTACATCAACTACTTTTTTTTTAAACAAAGTATAAATCAATTTAGATAAAAAAAAATTTATCTCTAAGTGATATTTCCAGAAGATTGAAGTTTTTTTTATAAAAAAAATATTATTACCGAAAAGTTTTTTTATATTTTTATTATGAAAATTCTTATCTAGGGCAATGATTATTAACCAGTTAACATCATTGGTTATATTCATAAAATGTGGCTCAGAAATAGTATGGCCAAAACCACCTTTGAACAAAGTATATATTTCTTGTTTTTTTTTTGTACTTAGAAAAAATATTAATCTAATTATATCAAAAAAAAGTATAATTAAATTTATTAAAAACCTGACGTAATAATATAATTTTATTAAAGTTTTTTTCACGTCCTTCTAAATATTCAAAAATTCAAAATGCTATTTATATTTTGAAAAAATTCTTTTTTATCTATTATTTCTAAGTTTCCTAAATTTTGCCCATGCATACCAGCATAAAGATTTCCACAAAATACAGCTAAGTCTGGTTTAATTCCCGCTAAAAGCATTATTGATGTTACTATATGAAATGCGTCACCGCTTCCAGTAGTGTCCTTAACATGTTTTACAAAAGTTGGGCAATAAAATTCTTTTAATTTACTATCAACAATTTTTGCACCATTTTTTCCCATAGTGATTGATATATATCCTTTTTTTGGGACATATTTCTTGATGTCGGCTTTTGAAAAACTGTTTTTTTTGAGAGCCAATTCCCATTCACGTGTATCAAGACATAAGTAAGAATAATTCTTATATTTAGTAAACAAATTAAATCCAAGATTAATAGAGTTAGTTTGAACGTTAAGATATTTTTTTATTTTAAGCTTGTTAATTAAATTTAAAAGCTTACCTTCAAACAGACCATTTCCAAAATCACATACTAATAAGTTTTTCAAATTATTTTTCTTTAGTTTCGAGATAAACTTTTGAATATCTTTTTTTGAAAAAAAATTTTTTTTAAAATTTGTTGATTGAATGAGTTTTTCACCTCTATTAGAATTAATAAATCTTGTTTTACATTGTATCTTATGGTTTTTTGCAAGATTTATAACTTTTATGTTTTTTTTATTTCCAAGGAGATTTTTTACAATTTTTCCATTACCGTATGTAAATAATGTTACCTCTTTAACAAATGACGCTGCCATTTTTGCAGCTGCTAAAGTTCCACCTCCTATCATGTTGACTTTTTTAGATAACACAGATAATGCAGGGTCTTTCGTTGTTACACCAATAACATCACAATATTCATATCTATCAATGATTGGTTCCCCAATAATATTTATTTTTAATTTAGAAATATCATTAAAATACTTATAAATTTTCTTAGAATAATTTTTCTTTATAATATCTAAATAATTGACTTGAATTTTTGACCATCCATATTTTTGATTAAATATTTTTGTCGAGCTTTGAGTTCTGGTTTTTGTAAAAAAAACTTTACCTTTATTATCTTTTAAAACTTTTAATTCATTTTTTAAATTTCCATGGCTATCTGAATTAAGGTAATCAGGGCCTTTAAAATAAAAGTTAGGTTTTAAAGTTTTAATAATATTGGTAGAGTCCTTATACTTACTTAAGAACACGTAATCTACAAATTTTATGCTATTTAAAACATTTATCCTTTTTTCATCATTATTTAAAGGTTGTCTGGGACCTTTGTTTACAAAAGGTTTAGAAGTTAAGCTTACTAACAAAATATCAACATTTTTTTTCGCCTCTTTAAAATGTTCTATATGACCATCATGTAAAATATCAAAGACACCATGACACAATCCAATCTTTTTTTTTTTAAAATTATTTCGAATATATTTTAGATCATTTAATTTTTTCTTTATCATCAAAAGTCCGAACCGCAGTATTTAAAATGATCTGTATTATATGGAAGGCCAATATTTTTTTTAAAAACTTTAGTCTTTAAAATTTTTCTTTTCGAATTATCAAATTTTTTTTGCATTTTTCTCCAATCAAATGTTTTGGAGTCGTCAAGATATTGAAGATTTGTAGGTATCTTATTAAAAGTACTTTTACTATTTTTTTCTGCGATAACTAAAACATAATGAATACCGTTGTGAGTTTTTGATGAATCAAAATAGTTAAAATTTCGTTTTCTAGTAAATGAGGGTCTCCATTCAAATATATCTGTGTGATAATCAAATCTTCCTTTACCAAATTTTTGTTGAGTTAATAAATATGTCTTACAATCCGTAAAGTTATTAATTGCGTAATATGCATAAAACCACTCTGGGCAAAAAAAATGAAAATGACCCACAAGTCCTCTTGCAGCTTCCCAATGCATAATCCTCCCATTTTTTTTTAACATTCTCGTCGTATTTTGTAACGCGATGCTTGGGTTATGAATATTATCTAAACAACCCCCTGAAAATATAAAATCATATTTATTAAAATATTTTTTTGGTATTGGTTTATTCATGTCATGAATAACTTTTGCTCCCTCATATTTGCTTATATCTATATTATAATATTCTGTTCCAAAAGTTTTAGAAATCAATTCACTATCAGTTATTCTTTGAAAATTTTTATCTTTTTTAGCATGTCTTGTCTCATAATCTTTACTAGACTTTATATCAAATTTTTTTTTTGTTATTTTTTCGCACTCTTTTAAAGAAACATTCACTGACTGTCTTCCAAGACTTATAAATTTACCATTGATTTTTTTATACTTGTCTTCATGAATTAAAGCTTTTATTGTTTGTCTTATTATTCCCATTTATACCCACTCTTTATATGGTTGATTATCAAAATTTAAAATATGATGATACAAGTTTTTATTAACTAAAATTAAATTCCAATATTTTTTTATGCCCTTTTCGAGAGTTATTTTTTGATTAAATTTATAACTATTTATCTTTGTTGTATTTGTATACCAATATTTATTATCATATTTTCTCTGAAATTTTTTAACAATTTTAGCTTTTGATTTTTTTCTAACTACTTTTTCACATATTTTCAAAATATCAACATTACTAAATTGCTTACCACTGCCAACATTGAGAATCTCCCCATAATTTTTAATCGTCCATTTTTGTAAAAGTTTAAAAATAATATTTACAAGATCATCAATATAATAATAATCATGATAACCATCATAAATTGTTAATTCATTTTTAATTATAAAATGCCTAAAAATATTTGGAAGGATTCTTGAGGAATTTTCGAATGGTCCATATATACTGTACGGTCTAATTATAACAGATGGAATTTTAAATTGTCTTGAAAAACTTTGGACTAACATTGTAGCTGCTGATTTTGTTCCCTCATAAACTGAATTTGGATTTGGTGGTAAATTTTCATTAGCTTTTTTATTAAGTTTTCCATATTCCCCAGAAGTTCCAAAATGGATTATTTTAGCTTTACTTTTTTCATTTACATGTTTCCTTAAAATCTTATAGACAAGTAAAGTATTATTATTAAACATTTTTTTTTCAACATATACATCTGCTGCGCAATTTATAATCAAATCCAAACTCTTGAAAGAAATTGAACTAAGTTTATCTTTTCTTCCAAATTTTATTAATTTGTGATTTTTCAATTTTTTACAAATATTTTTAGAAAAAAAACTATTTTTCCCAATTATTAAAATTTTTTTCTTTTTATAAGATCCCATTTTTTATATCTTTAGAAATTTTATTTACTTCAATTCCATGGAGTTTAAGAAGGTCATCATGAGATCCATAACAATTTAAAAATTCATCTTTTAGAGAGTATCCAAGGATTTTCCCACTGTATTTTTCATCAAAGGCAAGATTCTTAATAATATTCGTTAAACCGCCCACTATCGAATGATCCTCTAAACTAACAATTAATTTATAATTTTTAAATATTGTTCTTAATCTTTTACTGTCAAATGGTTTTAAGGTATGGCAACTATATATTGAAATATTAATTTTGTTTTTTTTTAAAATATTTTTAATTTCATAAGCTTTTTTAACTAATATCCCATGAACCAAGATACAAATTTTTTTACCTTTAGTTAATCTTCTTATCTTTCCAAATTTAAACTTTTCACTTTTATAATCACTAAAATTTTTTTCACCTGCCTTTCCTATTCTTAAATAAGTTGGCGACTTAGAATGTTTTATACAATAATTGACTGCTTCAATCATCTCTCTCGGCTCACAAGGTGATACAATTTTCATATTTGGTATTGATCTCAAAACACTAATATCCTCTTGTGTCAAATGAGTGCTACCTAAAGTCGAGTAAATTGTGCCAGCACCCATTCCAATTATGGTTACTGGTAAATTTTGAAGACAAACATCGTTTCTTATCATTTCAAAAGGTCTATAAACTGAAAATGCAGCAATAGTATATGCAAAAGGTTTTTTTCCCTCAATCGCAAGACCAGCACAAGTCGAAATCATAGATTGTTCGGCAACTCCGACATTAATAAATCTATCAGGATACTTTTTCCTAAATTTTTCCATACTTCCTGCAGGTGAAATATCTGCAGCTACAACATAAATTTTTTTGTTTTTTTGTGAATTTTTATATATCTGTTGTGAAAAAATATTTCTCATAATTTAAGTTCTTTAATCGCTTTTTTATATTCCAAAAGTGTAGGTGATCGGTAATGCCATAAAGGCACATTTTTCATGAAACTTATAGGAAAACCTTTTTGAGTTTTTGCAATTAAGGCAAATGGCTTGTCTCCTTTCCTATTTTTTATTTTACTAAATATTTCTTTTATATTATGACCATCACATGTTTTTGTTTCCCAGCCAAAATTTTTAAATTTATCCCCGATTGGATACAAATTTGGATGAGATTCACTCATTTTTTCTAAACTCTGTAAATTATTGTTATCAACGACCAACACTAAATTTTTAAGCTTCAAGGATCCTATAGTAATTATACTTTCCCAGGTAGAGCCCTCTTGAAGTTCACCATCACTAATTAAAACATAAAATGTTTTATCTAAAGTTTTATTTGCTAAAGCCATACCCCCAGCAATTCCTAAACCATGACCAAGAGAGCCAGAAGAAACTTCTATACCTGGGCTTCCTCTCATAGGGTGGACTCCTAGACTTCCTTTTTTAGAACAGTAATTCATCAACTCTTTATTCGAAATAACTTTTTTACTCTCAAGAATTATATAAAACATTACAGCCACATGTCCTTTAGACAGAATAAATTTATATTTTTTTGAATTTTTATGTAAAATATTATTTATACAATCTAAGATTTCTAAAGAGGAAAACGAACCACCTATATGTAGAGCCGATACTTTTAAAGATAAATCTAATAATTTTTTTCTATACTTGGCGCATCTTTTTTTAGATCTATAAATTTGATTAATTGCTAAATTATTTTTTTTTTTTTAACCATTTTAAATTCCAATTTTTTAAGGAGGGTTTGAATTTTTTAAAAGCGAATCTTAAATCTTTGATTGCATCATCAGAGTTATACTTAATTTTAAAGCCAGTTCTAAGTAGTTTAGTTGAATCAAGTCTATAAGATCTTGGATCGTTTGTTTTCACAATTTTAAGACTACATGGAATCGATTTTTGAACTTTTTTTGCTAAGCTTAGAATTGTTTTATTTTCAGTTCCGAGGTTGTAAACACCAACTAAATTCTTTTTTATAAAAAACTCATAACATCTTACCATGTCTTTAATATGTATTAGCGGTCTTATTTGTTTACCACCAGTTACAATTATTTTTTTTTTAAAATATGCTTGGTAGCAAAATAAATTTAAGACAACATCCAATCTTAGTCTTTTTGAAAATCCACAAACTGTTGCTGGCCTTATACTTATTATTTTTATCTTATCTTTAAATGAGTCTAAAACTTTTTCACAAATCATTTTAGACTTATTGTAATCGGTCAATGGGTATAAGTCTAAGTTCTCTGTTACTCTTTTCTCTTTTTTAATTCCATAAATACTTCCTGAGGATGCAAAAATTACTTTCTTAATCTTATTTTTTACTGCTAGATTTAAAATTGAATTCAATGACAAGGGGCCAATTTCCCAAGTTTGTCTAGCATCAACTTCACAGCTTGGGTCATTAGAGAGATAAGCGAGACAAATTATAACATCTTTATTTTTAAATAATTTTGAATTAATTTTTCTTATATCTCCATTTATTTTTTTTACCTTCTTGTTTAAATAATTCCCAAACCAAAACGTATCATAACAAAAAACATTAAAATTATTTGATAATTGGTTACAGAGTTCTGTCCCGATATAACCTGCTCCACCTAGAACTAAAATATTTTTCATTATATATAATTTGATTTAATATTTGTTGAATTCGTATATCTATTTGTTAAATATTGACGCTTAAATTTTTGTGTGTAAATTTTATGGGAAATTGCTTAATTTGTAAAGAAAATACAATTATTATTAAAAAAAATCTAAAGTGTACTATTCCTGGAAGTGATAAAGTTTATAATTCACAGCTTGTAATTTGCACAAAATGTAATCATGTCCAAAAAGTGATAAATAGACAATGGTTAAAATTTACTTCAAATTTGTACGAAGATAAATATTTTTTTTTAGGAAAGCATATTAACTTCAAAAAAAATAAAGTTATTAGCAGGGATGCATTTATTATAAATGAAGTTGATAAATCTTTAAAATTAAAAAAAAATGGAGATTTTATAGATATTGGGTGTGGAACAGGAAATTTTTTAGAAGCTTTTAAAAAAAAAAAAAGATTTTGGAATTTAGATGCACAAGATTTATCAAAACTTCACATAAAAAAGTTGAGAAAGAAATTAAATTTAGAGAAATTCTATCATTGTCCTATAGAAAATATTAAAAAAAAATATGATTTAATAAGTATAAATCATGTTTTAGAACATATCCAAAAACCATTGGAATTTGTAAATAATATTCATTATCTCCTTAAAGATAACTCATATTTGATCATAAGGGTTCCAAATTTAGCATTTGTACACTCTGATTTAACTATGCTAGATCATTGTTCGCACTTTACAAAAAACTCAATAGAACAACTAATTCATATTTCAAAGTTTAATTGTTATAGAAAATTAAAAGGGATTAATGAAAATGAACTTTTTTATGTTTTAAAAAAGGATAATTCAAAAAATATAAAAAAAATCAAAAAAAATTTATTATTTTCCACTATAAGATTTGTCAAAAAAATTATTAAAAGAAGTAAATCATTTGAGGAAAGAATTATAAAAGATAAAAAAAACTTAATTGGAGCTTTTGGTATTGGTACTTCGTCATTTTTTTTAAATTCATTATTGAAAGATAAAATAAAATTTTTTGTTGATGAAGATCCAAGTAAAATTAATAAATATTATTTGAATAAAAAAATATATTCAATTAAAGCTTACCCTGAAAACTCAAACATATATGTTTGGGTACAAAATAAACATATTTCTAATTTAATAAAAAAAAGAATTAAAGTTCAAAGGAAGAGTTCCGTTGGGAAAGTTTTAAGTATTAGTTAATTATTAAATAAAGTTTTAATTATCGTAAAATACATTAGGAGATTTAGGTAATAATTTTGTTGCTATCTAGTATTGATAAAAAATTTTTTTCAGTGCATAAATCAAGCCAATTGAGCTATTAGTACTGGTCAGCTGCACGCATTACTGC
>MDTB01013092.1_pt1 | contig 15159 bp, 19 predicted proteins | sample 811161 | NCBI WGS metagenome assembly MDTB01 (sample SAMN05326650, study PRJNA326480) | marine metagenome | isolation source: seawater | place: Mediterranean Sea | collected 2009 | reverse complement strand
TGACAACATCCATGATCACCCCTCCCTCTTGCATTTTGGCAAAACCCCTCTTCAGGAGCTCGGTTCCGTGACGCATCTTCGTCAGATCAAGGGTAGTACTCATGTACACCGCTACAACAGTCCACTCAAGAACCTATGTAATGACAATCTTAACAATTAGGCTAGAACAGGAGAGTCCCCTTCTGCAATTGGAAGGTCTGGGGCCTCTTCCTCATTTCTATCGAGCCATTCCTCGAACTCATCTGGCAAATCAGTATCCGCAAATATGGCCTCAACAGGGCACTCAGCGACACATGCCGCACAATCAATACACTCATCCGGATCTATGACCAGGTAATTGTCAGCTTCTCTGAATGCCTCGACCGGACAAACGGCCACACAATCTTGGTATTTGTGATCAACGCATGCTGAGGTTACTACGTGTGTCATATTATCATGCTTACTCCGCAGCCAATACATTTGAACTCTTGCTCTTATTCACGAGGAATAAACAACTATGTCATGCTTCTCACTAATTCCGTAGCAATCTCGAGATGATTATCACCAGGATAGGACTCAATCTTGAATAGCCCCTTTACGAAGGCCTCACTTCTATCTCTTGTACAGAGCCTGACTTCTCCCTTGACGAGTTTAGAAAGAGAGATCCTAAGGTGCATATTCTTGTCATCGTCAATCCTCTTTTCAAGGCCATCTGAAAGTAATTGCTGTAGGGTTTCACTACCAAGCCTACCCAGACTCTCTCTAGCCAGTTTTTTTCTTCCTATCTTTACCATACCGGTACTTATCGGGGGGCCGTGAAATGACTTGTCCTTTTTCCAGACAACACAATCATCAATCCCTGACAACCACTCCAGAGATTTCTGGATTAGAGCTATGTCATCAAGCTCGCATGCATGTATCCTCCACTCAGCTCTGAGTATCCCCATATCTTTGGGCGGGAATCGACCATTCATAGTCACTTACCCAAATAGACACCATTGGGGCCTGTTTCAAATACTAAGTGTAAGTCGGAGGGGCGCAAGCGGGGAAGCCCCCGATGATGAGGTCGTTGTAATGGCAAAGGGAGCAAAGGCGAGAGCAGCGGCACGAAGGCAGAAAGATAAGTGGAAGTCCAAGAGATGGTTTTCCATAAGGGCTCCAAGAAATCCATGGTCATACAGAGTTATCGGCGAGACTTTGGCAGAAGAGCCAGAAATGCTAATCGGTAGAAATTATGAGATTATGCAGAATGAACTTGATGGCGATTTCTCAAAAATGCATGTCAAGATAAGATTCAGAGTCTCTGATGTTTTGGGAAGCGATGCAATCACTGAATTCATTGGGCACCAGATGATGCAAGATCACGTCCGAAGGCAAGTAAGGAGGGATAGAGGCAAAATCGATGACACCGTGGATGTTGTTACAGAAGACGGATTCTATGTAAGGTTTAAACCGTTAATTTTGACAAGAGAAAGAGTCAAGTCAAGTCAGAAGAATGAGATTCGATCTGTAGCTAGGAACACCATTTTGAAAGCCGGCGCCTCATCAACATGGGTTTCAATGCAAAAATCAGTTATGGATGGTGAGCTTGAGGCCTTAATCAAGGAAGAAGCATCAAAAATTAGCCCTATTAGGATGGTTATGATTAGAAGAACTCAATTAATACAGTCAGGAGTTGTCACAAACGATGGCCCAACACTAGAGGAAATCATAGCAGAAGAGGAAGCAACGAAGAAATCTGCTCCAGAAGTTGAAGACAGCGAGGATAATACTGAATACCAAGATCAAATTGAGGATGAAACAAATGACTCGGAATCTGAAGACCCAGACGAAGAGATAGACTACGAAAGTATGACAGTAGCAGAACTAAAAGCAGTACTCAAAGAAGCAGGCAAGCCAGTTTCCGGTAAGAAAGCCGACCTAATTTCTAGAATAATGGAGTAATACAATGTCCCGCATTGCGGTGTTGTGCGGTACCGGCATGAGTAGCTTATCAAATGACATCTCTCCTTCGAGCGAAAATACGATCGTCAGGGTAGATACAGATTGGGGCGAAGTCCCTGTGACAATTTCTCATTTGCAGGAAGGCATGGTAGCGGTAGTGGATAGGCACCACTCAATCGGAGAGAAAAGGACCCCTCCTCACATGATTGAACACAGAGCAAATGTGATGGCTGTAAGAAGTTTGAACCCTGATCTCGTAGTAAGTATCAATTCCGTGGGCTCAATGAGGGATGATTTCCCACCTGGTAAAATTGGCATCACTTCAGATATTCTGGATTTGGCTATCAAACCATGGACATTTTATGACGATAACGCTCAGCATTTTGATAGGACCTCACCATTCGATTCAGATGCCATGTCGATTTGTTCAAAATCACTTTCCAAAAATCAAGGAGATGCCCCACAGGGAATCATTGTTGCCCAATGCATAGGACCTCAATTCGAATCACCTGCTGAAATTTCAGCACTAGAGAGACTCGGTGCTGATACTGTGGGTATGACATTAGGGCCTGAAAGTAGGCTGATATCTGAATCAGGAATTCCACATGTGGCTCTCGCGTGCTCCTCAAACTGGGCCGCTGGAAGGGATCCCACTGATCCAAGAGCTAATATTGACCATCACTCAGTTGACAGACTTGCCTCTACTATGAGAGAACTAGTCACTTCTTGTATCAAATCTCTTCTAATCGAATACACATCATAAAAGTCAAAGTTGATTTCTAACCTACCTCTCCGACTGTTATGAACAGGAAAGTCAGTGTAGATGACTGGATATCGAGTGACGTGTCTGTGAATCCCGATGGGTCTTGGCATACTATGATGGAGAGAGTCGCACAATTCCACCATAAACACTCTTTCCAGTCCCCAGAGAATAATGGCCATGATATGGGCTATAGATTAGCTCTGACTGTAGAGGAACTGGGCGAACTATCCGCAGCTATAACCAAGGGAAAACCACAATCTGAGGCATCTGAAGAGCTTGCAGATCTCCTAATACTCATTCTAGGACATTCTCTAGCAATGAAAGTCGACCTGGAGTCAGAATTTCATAAGAAGATGGATAAGATAATGAAAAGGGACTCAAAAAAGGGTGGTCTGGGAATTAGGGTTACAGAATATCGTGAGGGTCAAGACTCAACCAGCTTCTCCAGTTGAGGGGTACTGAGCTGAATGCCGAAATCATCCTGTAAATCATAGGCCGCCAGATTGACCGCATTCCTAACCATAAGTAGCTGATATGGTCTTTCGAGAACATAGGTGAGCCTCCAAATAACAGCATTATTGTCGTTTTCCCTGATTGTTATCTTGGGCTCTCTCAAGGAATCAAGCGACGAGCTAGATTCTGATGCTGAATTGTAAACAGCACTGAGGTAGGACTTCACGGTCTCACTTGGTATGCCATATCCTATGTTAAACTCGACGAAATCCCTGAAAGGCCCTCCCTTGGATTTCCTCAGGTAATCGGTCCTGTACTGTAATAGGCTGTAATTTGGAATTTCTATGTCATGCCCCTGTGCCAAATCTCTAATTCTAGTTTGTAACCCTCTAATTTCGAGTATTATCCCTAGTATCCCAGCTTCGGGGATAGATATCACATCCCCTCTTCTGGCGCTGTTTCCACCAATAACTAGTATGCCACTGAGAAAGTCTCTGAGCCAGTAGTCTTTGGTGGTGAAAACGATAAGCGCCAGGAATCCAATTACTCCCGTAGTCTCAAGAAGACCGGTGATTCCCCAGACATTGATCAATCCGATCGTTGCAGTCATAACAATTAGTGAGAAGGCGACCAACTCCAATGTCCTAGAGGTAGGAGTCTCAACCTTTCTCGAGACTCCCATTACCTCAATTTCCTCTCCATATTTGGATAGTAGAAAAGCCTCAATTCCATTAAATATCAAGTATGACGCTAGTAATGTAAGGGATGTTCTACTTATTTCATCTGCTGGGAACTCTCCTCCATGAAAAGCAAGTGATGCAATAAAAGAGATAAATACCAAGATGTTTAATCCATGTACTAATCTTGTTCTTGACCTGATAGTATCCTCATCGATATCCCTGTGATGGGAGACTATACTACTTGAGAAAAGATAGACAAAAATATTGAATCCGAAGGTAAAGTACTCAATATTTGAAAGCTCCAAAAACCTATCTGATAATGTATCTAGCATGTATATTCCCATCGGTTTTCAAACATTAATATATTCCCGGACCACAACCTACTCACGGGAATCTGTAAAACTATATCTGAATTCAGCTATCCATAGACTGATTATAATTCCGCCAATTTGAAATAGAAGCCTTACGATATGACCAGTCGGAGATAATGAAGCCCCATCTCCCAATTCGATATCATAAATCCACATGTAAAGATTAGCGGGGTAGAGCATTACGAGAAGAAGGGCACTAGCTAAACCAGCCTTTCTCCTGAAATAACGTCCCGAGCTAAAGAATATCTCCAAGCCTGAGATTATCAGTCCCAAGCCAACGAGTATCTCGGCGACTCCACTGACTAAAACCCAAAATCTCGCCGATCCAAATATCGGTGGAACTATGGGCTCAAACCAACTAGTATCTGTAAAATGAAGGACTCCTACATAGAAAAAGAATGAGCCACCGCAGAGAGCAGAAAACCCTTTCACAATTTTAAGAATACTACTAACGAAAATCATTCACTTCCGCTTCCATATTGAATAGGTCGTCCGGAACTCATTATTCTCATCAATCTCTGTATACTCGACTTCCTCTTCTACCCAATTCTCTCTACTCCATTCTGGAAACTTAGTATCCCCACTTCCAGATGTATGTACTGTCGTCAAATGTATCTCACTGACCTGTTCAAGAAACATTTCATAAATTTGTGACCCACCAATTATCCAACATTCTTCACAGCCATCTGCATAAGCAATTTCAATCGCTCTACCTGGGTATAGGGCATTTTCAGCCTCATCGTGGTGCCACCCGGTATCTCTGGACATTACGATATTGAGTCTTTCTGGCAGTGGCTGAAAGCTCTGCGGAAGAGAATCCCAGGTTTTCCTACCCATAATCACCGCATTGAATCCATCACCTTCTGTGAGCCTCTTGAATCTGGATAAGTCACTGGAGAGCTTCCAAGGCAAACCATTTCCCAGACCAATATATCCATCTTCATCCATTGCAACGATTATTGAAATATTCATTTTATTACCTCAAACCGAAATAGGAGCAGGAATATGGGGATGATGTTCGTAGTCCAGAATCTTGATGCTAGAGTAGTCAAAATCATCAATCGACTCAACATTATGGTCTAACACTAGCTTAGGCAGTGCAAGGGGATCCCTCTCTATCTGCTTTCTAGCTTGTTCTATATGATTACTGTAAAGGTGACAATCCCCACCAGTCCAGATAAACTCCCCGGGCTCAAGGTTACAAACTTGTGCGACCATACATGTCAAGAGACTGTATGAAGAAATATTAAACGGCACTCCAAGAAAAGCATCAGCACTTCTTTGGTACAGTTGACAAGATAGCTTCCCATCTCTCACGTAGAACTGGAAGAAAGCATGACAAGGCATGAGTGCCATATGATCCAACTCCCCAACATTCCATGCAGAAACTATTATTCTTCGACTCTCGGGATTCTCCTTTATCATCTCTACAGCATTGCTGATTTGATCTACTACCTTTCCATCGGGAGTTTCCCATTTTCTCCATTGCTTTCCATAAACAGGACCCAGGTCGCCATTCTCATCAGCCCACTCATTCCAAATTCTGACACCGTTATCTCTAAGATAACCCACGTTAGTTTCTCCCGAAAGGAACCAAAGGAGCTCATGAATAACACTAGGCCAATGCACTTTCTTTGTGGTTACTGCCGGAAATCCCTCGGAAAGATCAAATCTCATCTGGTGCCCAAATAAAGAAACAGTTCCAGTACCAGTTCTGTCTTCCTTAACAGACCCCTCATCGAGAATCCTTCGAAGGAAGTCCAGGTATTGTTTCATCAACCCTACGTCATGTCGGCAGTCCTTCAAGGATGCGGCTGTTCAGGGTGCTCCCATTTGTTCAATCGTCCACATCAATTGATCTGTGAACTTACGGTATAGGGACTTCATTATCGAGCTTCTTCCATGTTCATCAACTGAACTCAACATCTCTAATTGACTCTTGCTGAAGTCACCACCATCGTCAGAGATGAGCCATTCTCCGAATGTTACAGGCTCTCCAATATGGATTTCGATGGCTTTCCAGAACCGAATAAAATTTGCACCCGGGGGCATCACCTCCCTTGAGCCAATAATGCAGATTGGAATTACAGGAATATCCGGGAAACTAGCCGCGAGCCTAGCCACGCCGGTCTTTCCTTTTTGTAAGAATGGAGCCCTCTCATTTCTAGATCTAGTGCCCTCTGGAAATATTCCTAATGCAAACCCAGAGGTTAACACATCATGAGCTCTAGAGAGTGCGTCTTTACCACCTTCAGATCTGATAGTCTCAATCATCCCATTACTCCTCATGATAAATCTGTTAGGCTGCTTCCGGAAGTGCCCCTCTTTGGCAAGATAAAACACATGTCTACGTGCGGCAAGAATCTTGAGGATAGGATCTAGGTTAGACACATGATTGGAAGTAATAATCATAGCTCCCTTTCTTGGTATTCTTTCCAGTCCCGTATAGTTAATATTGAAGAAGAACCTAACTAGGGGTGAAAGGTACCTGATTAGAAACCGATAAATCAAAGGAATTGAAAAGGACTCTTCAGTGCCCCCAATATCCGATAGATAAGAGAATGAACGAATATCCTCAGCAGAGAGCTTATCCACGTAACTCCGACAAAGAATGTCATTTCACTCTTTGTGATACAATGACAAGTATTCTAGACATTTACCCCCTGCCAAGTGCATGCCACCGCGCAAAGAACTCTCTCTGATACTGGCATCGATATTTCTAATTCCTATTCTTTCACCCAGTGTTGTAGGGGAATGGTCCGATGATGGATGGCTGACCAACCTCATTGGGCCCGAGAGGATGGAAAATGGTGATGAATTCGGATGCCATGGATTCGAAGACATAGATACATTGGAAGAAAACTGGGTCATTGAAGCATGTAGGGAATACCTGGTTTCTCACACTAACTCTTCCAGGTGGGGGAAAGATCCAATCTCTTTCGGAATCACTGGCGATTATGTAGACAATCAAACAGCACTTGCTCTAGTAAACTCGGGCTTCTTAATTACAGGCGATATGATTCAAACCGCCCCAGAGGGATTAGTGGCATTCTCGAGAAACGGAGGTAGCTTGGAGAAGAATTCTGCAAATATGGAACTACTGGAGTCTGCTGAAGAAGACTCCCTAGTTAGTATTTGGTGGAGGGCTAGGGTTGATGACATTAAGGTCAGGGAAGATAAAGATTTGATGACTTGGCTCGAAGAACAAGACGTATGGTTTACTACTTGGGGGGAATGGTATTTCCATGAAATTTCAAGTGATGCCATTGAAGTTAACGCTCAAGAAAATAAGATAATTATTTCTAATCCAAAATCGTCAAATGCCTGGGATGTTCCGGGCTCGGTTAGTTTGCAAATCGAAGGAAACTTCATCGAAGTTTATGATAATGAAGGTGAACAATTTCCAGATTTGAGCATCACTGAAAGGAAATTGAAACATGGCTGGAGGACACATGAAAATGGGGCCTTATTCACAATAATGCCCGGGTCATCTGTAGAGGTTACCATCGATGATATGCCCGATGAATTCTCATTTTCCCCGTTGCTTACTTTCAATGATCTACATCATGCTGTTACAGTAGTGGGGCACCACACAACAAATCTCTTCCAATGGTCTTCGGACTTTCAAGAATCGATTTTGACCTTTACTTGGCTAGTGGAAAGGCCCTCCGTAGAGGAGATTAATTGGAGCCTGCCTATTATTGCATTATCAGTCCTAATAGCGGTTCCAGTTGTTGTGAAGAGAATAGTGGAAATGGACGATTTAGAATAACAGATTTTTGCCCCAATTTTAACCATTATTATCAATTGATATTAGGGCCAGTAATCTCTACTCCGTGTTCTCTCATCATCTCAATAATTGAAATCACAACGTTTCTTGGAAGGCCCTCAGGCGCATGTATTCCCGCCTCAAGCATAGCCGGGTCCTCAATCCATGCCCGAATACATCCTACTGTTACAAGTCCCGTCGTCCGAGCCATGGAAGATCCGTCTTCTCCTCCAGAATCACTTACTATCCAGTCCATACTATTTCCTAGATGATCAATAGCAGTAACTTCCATCCAGGTGAATTCAGGAGTCTCTATATCAAAACGCCACTCGCCAATCAACTTCTCTAAATCTAGCGAGTTAGAATCTCTTTCCCTGATGAATCTCTCTATGTGTCCGGGCCATCTTACCGTATACTCTGACATCTCTTCCGCAGGTATGGAGCTCATGACTGAACGAAGTCCATCTGTAAGAAATGCCTCCATTGTGCCTCTCCCGTCAACGCCTATTGAATGCCTCTCAGTAAGTGCAGGGAGAGTTACCACCACTCCTTTTCTAACCACTCTAGCGGGTCTGGTATACTCTGCTATTACATCCCCCGGAGAAAACGGAGCCATGTAGTCCCATCCACCTATTTTTTCAGCAGGATTTCCACCTACTCTTATTTCAGCTGTCTTCAGACTTCCCAATTTTCTGTATGCCTCAGAGAGGAGCATGTTTGACAGCCCCGGTGCTATTCCAACATCCCAGAGGACTTTAGTGCCAATGCCAATCCTATCTTCCATTATCGTGTCAGGAGTCTTCTCGCTAAAACTAAGATCTACTATCTGCCGACCGCCTACACGAGCGAGCCTCTTTGTAAGATTGTGACCGACCTCGCCAGGTAACATATTCACAAATATGGAATCATTACCAAGAGCATCTAAGTCGTAACCAAAAACATCCCCCACATGCACAGTGATATTTGTGTACGCCTCAAACGTACTATTTTTTGGCTCTATATCATAAATATACACAAGATAACCACTTTGAGCTAGTTTTCTAGCCACATATGAGCCTACCAAGCCAGCCCCAAAGCAATGTATCAATTTCATATTCATGCGGGACCGGCAACGACCTATTGCACCTTCGGTTCGCTATTTTGAGTCCTTTAACAGCGATGACTTGATTGAGGACCATACATTCCAACACTCATGAACGAGGACGTCGGTATTGACCCATGGTCTTCGGACGGAGAAACCGACTACTCCAGAATTGTCAATCAATTTGGCCTTGAATTGGTCGATCAAAGTACCATTCCCAATCCGGGCATGCTTCATCGTAGAGGTGTTGTTTTCGCCCACAGGGACTTAGATGTAGCAATACGTTCCATAAGGGACAAGTCTCCTTTGGGCGTACTGACTGGTCTAATGCCCAGTGGAAGGATGCATCTGGGGCATAGCATGGTAATTGAGCAAGTTAAGTGGTTCCAAGGACACGGAGCCGATGTCACCGTTGCAGTAGCTGATCTCGAAGCATTAGCAACCCGTGGGACCTCTATAGCTCAAGGGCGCAAGACCGCATTAGAGGAATATGTTCTGAACTATGCTGCTTTAGGCTTAGACCCATCAGAGACTGAAGTATATTTCCAGAGCTCTAGGCCAGAAGTTCAGAGACTCGGTTTCACACTAGGTAGGAGGACCAATCTATCTGAGTTTGAGTCTATTTATGGCTTTACAGGTGAGACTAATTTAGCTCACGTCCAGGCACCTCTAGTACAAGTTGGGGACATCGTCCATCCACAGCTTGATGATTTTGGTGGCCTCAGGCCTATTGTAGTCCCAGTTGGAATTGATCAAGATCCACATCTCAGACTTACTAGGGATATTGTTGGCAAGACTAATTGGTTTAATATTAAGGAGAAAAAATCAGGTGGCCTAACTGTCTCACTGTCTATGCAACCCGACAATTCTGCAATTTTCGGTGTTGATAGTAACGGTAGGTTAGACCGTTCTTCAAGGGATGTTATTTTCAGCAAAATAATTGACTTAATCTCTCCACTTGGTTTCGCTGACTTTTCATCCAATCCAAAGCATGGAACAATAGATATTCCAGGGGCAACTAGGTCAGACAAGAATCTAATTAGAATGCAGTTATTGCGATTTGAAAGAAACCTAGGAGGCCTAGGGCTAATGCCCCCCTGCTCAACCTATCATAGATTCGCCCCAGGAATGACCGGGGGTAAAATGTCCTCTTCAAAGCCTGAAACTACGATCTTCATGACAGACTCCGTCGAGGCGATGTCTAAGAAGGTCAACAGGGCTATTAGCGGGGGGAAGTCTACAGTTGAGGAACACAGAAGACTAGGCGGTGACTGTTCCAAAGATATCTCTTTCCAATACCTGAAGTTCTTCTTTGAGCAGGAAGACTCTGCAATAGCCGAGATTAGGAGAGATTACGAAAGTGGCAGAATGTTAGCTGGGGAGATTAAGAAATTATGTATCGACAAAGCCTCCACGTGGTTGGAAGAAATCTCTGAGAAAAGAGAGTATTGGAGGGATAGGACTCATGAGTTCATCTCTCATGACTCTGTCTAATTATCACTTGAGACATCAAAAACTGGATATACCGGCCCCGGATCCAATTCCCTTGCATCCTCATCTGAAATTTCTGAAGATACAGCCTCTTCATGTAGAATTTGACTGTGGCCAACAGGATCGAGTAGTTCCAAAGTTACAGTGAGGCGACCATTCTTTACCATATCAATCTTCGAAAGAAGCTCATCGCATTTTTTCAAAATATCTCCATCCCCTTCCGCATCCGCCTGTCTCCTAATCGTTCCTATTGCACTAGAAAATCTATCTAAAACGCCCTCTACATTGGATATATATCCAGTAGAACTCGAACCCGGAGTTACCTCCAGACCAAGCTCAACTATCCTTACAGTACACGAGGACGATCTTACTACCCTAGAACTAATGTGCTCCGTAGAACTTACAACTAATTTCCATGAACCGGCCTTCTTCCCCTCAGCTGGTATAAAATCGGTAACTCTCCAACCACAACTATGGCACGACATTGTGATTTGCGTGTGCTCTCCAAAATAAGGTATTTCAGAGGTGTGTGCCAACATCTTAAGACTATTCTCCGTACCACAAATCGGGCATGACTGCTCTACCTGACTCTCCATAATGACCCTCAATTACTAATTCCACTCGTGAAGCTCGAAGGCAGAAGTAGTAGACGCCTATCTCCTAGTCTGACAACCTCGCCAGCTATATCGTCTTCAACAAATCTTTGAATTTTATTTACAGCCACATTGAGCTCTAGGTCATTTTTTATTATTTCACCCATCTTTACTATCACCATATCGCCATCAGAAATCCAATTCATCAATTCAGAGATTCCAGTTAGGTCATCAAGTTCGCACCTCCTGATAACAACGTCGCCAACGACTCTTGGAACGGGTGCATCGGGGTAAGAAGTTCCGAGGTCGTGATAATCTTGGCCTGGGGCCATAGTGTCCACATTTGGCTCAGATTCTCTCACCTCAATCCACTTCGGCTCCTTACGCCCCCCTCTTGCCACGTCTCTGCAAAATACAGATGCTCCTTGATTTATCCGGTCCCAACCTACGATTAGAATAGCAAGTTAGGGGTTTTCTCAAACCTTGGTCCCGTCGGATTCATAAGGGGCTGTCCTGAGAAGAGGTTGTCGGCACTCACCGGCGGTGACACTATGGATCCCACACTTGATGCAGTTAAGACAGGTACCAGTACTATTGGAATTACCTTTGATGGCGGCGTAGTAGTCGGTGCAGATCATAGGGCTACCATGGGGCACTTCATTGCAAACAAGAGTGTCAAGAAATTGTTCGATATTTCAGACTATGTTGCTCTAACTACCGCTGGCCTTGTGGGCCATGCACAATCCCTCTCTAGAACTCTATCTGCCGAATTGAAGCTGTATGAGCTAAAGCAGGGTAAACCGATGACTGTCAAAGGGGCAGCAACATTAACTGCCAATATTCTAGTTGGTAGGCCACACTATGTCCAATTACTTATCGTAGGAGTCGACAGTTCAGGGTCGAGTGTTTACAGCATAGACTCTGCAGGCGGATCCATTCCAGATGTTTACTGCGCTACTGGGTCAGGTAGTCCTTACATGTATGGAGTTCTGGAAGATCAATTCAAACTCGATATGTCTGAGAAGGAAGCCCTTAGGGTTGCCGCAAAGGCACTGTTAGCATCAGCACAGAGAGATGCCGCTAGCGGTAATGGCATGGATCTCGCTGTAATTACTCCAGAATCTGGCTTTAGACAATTGTCAGAAGATGAGGTTTCCAATCTCATCAAAGCTCTTTGAAATTCACGCTTAGTGCACTTACCTGTTGTTAACAGGAAAGCTAGCGTGAGCAGGAAGTGAAATAATGAGGCTTACTTTCTCAGAAATTAAGAATAAAATTAGAAAAATTGTTCCCGAAGGAACAGAATATGACGTTGATCTGGAAGCTGGTTCTATTTCTGTTATTACTAAGGATCCTGCATCATTCGGAGGAGCAGGAGGGCAGAGCCTTACAGTTAAGATCGCTAAGGCCATAAGAAGAAGAGTTGTTATCAGGCCACATCCAGATCTACTTTCAAGTGAGAGTGAGGTTAATGATGCGGTTTCAAGAATAATGCCAGAAGAAGCTCTAATTAGACGAATCTGGCTAGATCCAGCTTTATCTGAAGTCACAATTGAAGCTGATGACCCCAAGTCAGCAGTAGGTCAGAAAGGAGCTAACATCCAACAGCTTAGAAACGATATTGGATGGCTGGTAAACGTTGTTAGGGCACCTGCGAGAGAAAGCAGGACTCAGACGGATATTAGGAGATTCAGAAAAGAGCTAGCCGATGAAAGGAAAACTCTCCTCAGAAAATTTGGCACTAGGATATACAGGCCTCAAAGGCCCGGTCCATCGTGGGTCAGGGTTACCGCACTCGGCTCATACAGAGAGGTTGGAAGAGCTATGCATCTGGTTACTACCAATGAGTCCAAGGTTCTTGTTGATTGCGGTGCAAAACCAACTAGTAACAGAAGTGAGGTCCAACCTTTCTTTGCCGCCCCTGAGATGCTTCCCCTGGATAATATCGACGCCGTCGTAATCACTCACGCTCACGTTGATCATATTGGGATGCTCCCGGTTCTATTCAGATATGGTTACAAAGGTCCTGTTTACTGCACTCAACCAACTAGGGATTTAATGACTCTATTACAGATGGATTATATTAAAGTGGCACAAGCAGAAGGAAATGAAGCCCCATACTCAAAATCCGATATTCAGGAATGTATCAAACATGTGGTCGATGTAAATTGGGGAGAGAAGACAGACATAGCTCCTGACATTAAAATAACCATGGAAAACGCTGGACATATTCTCGGCTCGTCAAGTGTCTACATGCAAATTGGTGAAGGTAGAACTGAGCACAAACTACTATTCTCTGGAGATATAAAATATGAGAAATCTTGGTTATTCGACGCGGCTACAGTTAGATTCAACAAGGTTGACACGCTAGTAATAGAATCCACATATGGTGGCCCACAGAGTATCCAACCAACCAGGCAACAAGCTACTCAAGATCTACAAGATTTGATCATAGATACCTTATCAAGAAAGGGTAAAATTTTCTGCCCTGTATTTGCAGTGGGGAGATCACAAGAGGTAATGATGGCCATTGATGAACTATTCAAATCTGAGAAGGTTACACCAGTTACTGTCTGGCTAGACGGAATGATTTCAGAGGCGACAGCCATTCACACTAGCCATCCCAACTATCTGAATAAGGACCTCAGAGGAAAGATGCTGAGAGGAGGCTCTGAGAACCCATTTAATTCAAAGTGGTTTAGGCAAGTCGAGTCTAGGGAACAAAGGGAATCAATACTTCTAGACCCAACACCCTGCATTGTCTTGGCAACAAGCGGAATGATGACAGGTGGCCCAATTGTTGAATATTTCAAGTACTGGGCCCCCGAACCAGGAAATACACTTTGCTTCGTAGGATATCAGGCATCTGGAACCCTGGGGAGGAGGCTCCAAGATGGACACTCGCAAGTTCCTTTGGTCGACAAAGGCCAGACGCTAATGATCGATGTTCGTTGCAATATGGTGATTATCGACGGGTTCAGTGGACACTCAGATAGAAATCAGCTAATGGACTATGTCAAAGCGCTAAACCCCACCCCTAGGAAGATAATTTGTCACCATGGAGATCCACAAACCTGCAACGCCTTCAGAAAAGGACTTAGAGAGAGATTCAAAGTACAGACATATGCGCCTGATAATCTTGAAACCCTCCGCCTGGTGTGATTAAAGAACGGGCGTATCGAATCCAAAGTCTCCGGCTTGAAGATTCTTCTCAACATCGGCCTTTTCATCCTCATCCCATTCTTCAGAGATATTGTGTGGATCAATTTCTCCTCCTTTAGATGATAGTGCTAATGAAACGGAAAATGGTATTAATAGCAGGAAAATCCAAGATTGATGCCCTACTTCTCCGGATGATATTATGGAATACAAAGATAGTATGATTAAGACTAGAGAAACTATCCAGCCAATCGCTCGAATAACGCCACTCATAGTACTCTGTCTGGGTTGGGATTAATCAGTCAACCTCTTGTACCTCGGATTTTATTCAAATTCATGGGAGGTATTTGGGTAATGCTGAGATGCCAATGCGGAAGGAATTTCGGATCCAGGTCCAACTCAAATTCCAAATGCCCAAGATGTAACAAAAAAACATCTCTATCCACTATCAAATCCTTCTCCTCATCTTCAGAATTAAGGGATGCGGTGTCCAAGGCAAATGTTCCTGATGAGATTATCAGTGAGCTATCATCAAGATTAGCATCATATGAAAAATCTGAACGTTCCAACGAGGGACTTACCAGTGATGATATCCAGAAAATTTTGTCTCTTGCCAAACTACCGGATGACTCAGTCACTCTTAGCTCAGTAAATGAATCAATGATTACATTAAACCTCGAAAAAATGAGTCCAGAGAGGTTGATGGAGCTTCTAGAAACATCTTCTATGGTTCTTAGAAATCCAAATAACTCTTGGTCGGTTCTCCAGTAACGTTCATTCAAGAGATGCCTTGCGCATCCATAGGGGCCCGTGGGTTAGTCTGGTCTATGCTAGATGCTTTGGGAGCATTTGACCCTGGTTCGAATCCAGGCGGGC
>MDTB01106126.1_pt1 | contig 15161 bp, 13 predicted proteins | sample 811161 | NCBI WGS metagenome assembly MDTB01 (sample SAMN05326650, study PRJNA326480) | marine metagenome | isolation source: seawater | place: Mediterranean Sea | collected 2009 | reverse complement strand
CAACAGGATATTTTTTGGCAATGTTTTCCCATGGATCTGGAATTAATTGCTTGATTCCGAGTGACATTTTTCTTTCTTCTTTATCCAAAGTCAATACGACAGCTTCCACTTCATCACCAACTTTTAAGAAATCATTTGCAGTTCTTAAGTGCTGACTCCAGCTCATTTCAGAAACATGAACTAAACCTTCAACACCTGGAGCTATTTCTATAAATGCACCGTAATCAGCAATAACCACAACGTTACCTTTAACTTTATCACCAATTTTAAGATCTGCATTAAGTGAATCCCATGGATGGTCAGAAAGTTGTTTTAAACCAAGAGCAATACGTTTTTTGTTATCATCAAAATCTAATATTACAACTTTAATTTTTTCATCTAGAGTCACTAACTCTTCAGGGTGATTAACTCTTCCCCAGGAAAGATCAGTGATATGAATTAAACCATCAACACCTCCAAGATCAATAAACACACCATAAGAAGTGATATTCTTAACAATTCCTTCAAGAACTTGACCTTTTTCAAGACCAGACATAATTTGTTTTTTCTGTTCTTCAATCTCTGCTTCAATTAGTGCTTTGTGAGATACTACAACATTTTTAAATTCTTTATTGATTTTAACAACTTTGAATTCCATGTTTTTACCAACAAACTGATCATAGTCTCTAATTGGTTTTACATCAATTTGAGAACCTGGAAGAAATGCTTCAATTCCGAAAACATCAACAATTAATCCACCTTTAGTTCTACATTTTACAAATCCAGTAATTATCTCTCCAGAGGCCAACACATCATTGACTCTTATCCATGCAAGATGAGTTCTTGCAGTTTTGTGAGAAACTACCAATTGACCTGTTTTGTCTTCCATACTTTCAATGTATAGATCAACAATATCGCCATTGGCAAGATCTGAATTATATCTAAATTCGTTTTTAGGGACAACACCTTCACTCTTGTAATTGATATTAATTACAACTTCTTTCTTGGTTATAGCAATTACACTCCCTTTAACTAATGATTTTTCTTCAATTTGAGTTAAAGTTCCATCATACTTATCATTAAGTTCAGAACGTTGTTCTTTAGTATAACTATCTACATCTTCAGCTTCAAATGCATCCCAATCAAAGTTTGCTGGATCAACTGATACTGTTTCTTGAACTTTTTCAGCAACTGCTTTTGTAGTATCTTCCTTAATTTCAGGATTATCTTTAGTAGTAGTAGCTTTTTCAGACTTAACTTCTTCAGTTTTATCAGCTGGTTTTTTAGTAGTAGAAGTTGATGCCTTCTTTTCTGTTGTCTTAGCAGCTGGTTTTTTAGCAGTAGAAGTTGATGCCTTCTTTTCTGTTGTCTTAGCAGCTGGTTTTTTGGTTGCCGTTGTCTTTTTAGCTACGGCTTTTTCTTTTGTTTCTTCGGCCATGAGGCAGATGTTTTTGTATCTAAGATTACGGTCAATTCTTAGAGTGGTTAGTTTACTTGGACCGCCAAGTTTATTTCATAGGGCGACAAAAGTAGTGATTAATCTGTAAAAACCTATTAAATAAGTGAAATTATGTAGTTATAAAAATTGATTAAATAAATAATAAAATCTCTTATTTTAGCGACTTGAAATCACATGAAACATATATGAATCGATGCCTTGATATTGCTTTGAATGGTATTGGTAAGGTTTCTCCTAATCCTCTAGTTGGAAGTGTTTTAGTATATGATAACCAAATAATTGGAGAAGGTTTTCATGAAAAATATGGTTTATCTCATGCAGAAACTAACGCAATTAAAAATGTTAAAGACAAAAGTTTAATTTCAAAAGCTATTCTTTATGTGAATTTAGAACCATGCTCTCATCATGGAAATACCCCTCCATGTTGTGAGATGATTGTTAGTAATAACATTAAACATGTAGTAATAGGCTGTCTTGATAGCTCTTCTAAGGTAAATGGAAAAGGCATTGATTATTTAAAATCGAAAGGGGTTAAAGTCACTTTAGGTGTTCTTGAAAAACAATGCAAACATATAAATAGACGTTTTTTTGTAAATCATCAATTAAATAGACCATACATTATCCTAAAATGGGCACAATCAAAAGATGGATTTATTGATAAAAAAAGAGTTAATAATCAAAAGGGAATCAACTGGATTACTCAAAAAGAAACAAAAAAAATTGTACACCAATGGAGAGCTCAAGAGGATGCTATTTTGGTAGGACGTAAAACCGTAAATAATGACAACCCAGAGTTAACAGTAAGAGAAAGCAAAGGCATGAACCCTTTGAGATTGGTAATGGATCCAAATCTAAAATTAAATTTAGATAGCAATGTTTTTAATATGCAATCAAAAACAATAATTGTAAATCAAATTAAAAACCAATCATCCAACCACCTTACCTATTTAAAAATCAAAGAAAACAACAACCTAAATGACCTTTTTAAATACCTTCAGAAACATAAAATTGGGTCTATCATTGTAGAAGGAGGGGCTGAAACAATTAATTATTTTATTCAAAAAAACATTTGGGATGAAGCCAGAGTAATCACTGGCGATGTTAAATTTAAAGATGGCTTAAAAGCTCCAAAAATAAACGGAAAATACAAATCCTTAAAAAGGATAAATAAAGATATTCTACATACTTATCTAAATGATTGAAATACTCATTACAATAATTACATTTTCTTTCATGTTAATGTTGTTCAAGTATTTTGAAAAGTATGCAATAGATAACCTTCAGGCGATTATTGTCAATTATTTAACTGCTGGAAGCCTTGCTATATTTAGTGCAAATTATAATGGTTTAAACACCGAATTTTCGGCTATATTAAATTCAAATTATTTCTTTATTTCGATTATTATTGGATTTTTATTTATTGTTACTTTCAATTTATTGGCCCATGGAACACAAAAAGTAGGAATTGCAGTTACTACGGTTTCGAATAAAATGTCAATGGTAATTCCTGTTGTTATGGGAATTTATCTTTTTCATGAAAGTTTCAATTTGATAAAATTTTCTGGTCTTTTTATTGCATTAATTGCCATATACTTAAGCTCTGTTGAGAAAGGAAAATTAAATTTTAATAAAAAATACATTCTATTGATAACCCTAATTTTTTTAGGACAAGGAATTGCAGATAGCTCTTTAAATTGGGCTCAAAAAAGGTTGTTAAACAATAATAACTTAGAGCTTTTTTTTGGAAGTGTTTTTTACATGTCTGCAGTATTTGGGGTCCTATATTTTTTTTATAAAGTGATAAAACAACAAAATAAAATTCAGTACAAAAGTATATTGTGGGGAATTGCTTTGGGTGTTCCCAATTATTTCACCCTTTATTTCTTTATCAAAGCCTTAAAGTCAGAATTATTTGAAAGTTCTGAGGTATTCCCTATTGTAAATATGGGAATAATCATTCTTTCCGCTTTGGGTGGTATAATTCTTTTTAGAGAAAAGCTAAGCCTTTCAAATTGGGCAGGAATAGCATTGGCAATTTTAGCAATTGGCTTAATTTCATTTTAAATAAAATTTTAAGCAATTGTATCGTCAATTGCCGCAACTAATTCGTATAATTTTTTAGCTGTTTTTTGATTGATATTAATCAATGGAAGCCTTAAATGATCAGTTCCTATATTTATAAGCTGAAGTACATATTTTATTCCTCCTGGGTTGCCATCAGCAAAAAGATATTGAATAATTTCAAAAAGCTCATAATGTTTTTCATTAGCCAATTTCATATTTCCAGACATTACTGCATTAACCATTGAAGAAAAACGTTTTGGAAAAGCATTAGCAACTACGGAAATAACACCATCGCCTCCGATAGAAAGGTGGGGTAAAGTCAAGACATCATCACCAGAAATAACTAAAAAACCTTCTGGCTTATGTAAAATGATTTCCATGATCTGCTCTAAATTACCTGAAGCCTCTTTAATTGCAACAATATTAGAACACTCTTTAGCTAACTTTAAAGTATTAGACACTGAAATATTACTACTTGTTCTTCCAGGAACATTATATAAAATAATTGGTAAATTGGTGGACTCTGAAATAGCTTTATAATGAGCAAAGATGCCCTCTTGAGATGGTTTATTATAATAAGGACTTACTGATAAGATTCCATCAATTTTGAATGAAGAGAATTTTTTAATTTGATTAATTACACTTTGAGTATGATTCCCTCCAATACCCAATACAATTGGTAATCTACCAGAATTTATTTCGATAACAAATTCGAGTACTGCAACTTTTTCTTCATCACTTAAAGTTGCAGACTCTCCTGTTGTTCCTTGAACTACTAAATAATTGACCCCATTTAAAATTTGAAATTCAATCAGCTTTTCTAAAGCTTTAAAATCAACTTTATCCTCAATATTAAATGGAGTAACTAAAGCGACTCCTGTTCCTTTAAACTTTTCCATAAAGTATTATTTCAATTTATTATAAGTTTTTATTCGAGATGGGTCTATTTGAGAAAGTAAATTATACATTTTAATTTTCAATCCTTTTTCAGCAGGTAAATAGATCTTAATTAGCTCATCAGATTTAGCATTAAAAAACAACTGCATATTAAAAGATGAAGGTCGGCTTTGATGAATCTCCATCAAATCACCAATTGATGATGATATGGATTCTAAACATTTAACTCTATCTAAATAACAGCGATCCAATCCTCCAATATGGTAATTGTAATAGCATTTTCTGAGCGCATTAAACTGTGGTTGGAGTGTGTTTTGTATTAACCAAAACCTACTATTATCTCCGTCATTTGATTTCCATCCAGATTCAGAAGCACTTTGACAAATACTAACAATTTGATCAGCTTTATTAAAATAAGGTGTTCCACCTTCTAAAGAAAAAGAGTCATAATCATATCCTAAAATCATATAAATATAAAATGCCAACACATCAGCAAGATTATTTACATGTTGACCCTCAAAATATTGTATTGGAGAGTTTCTTAAGTACTGAAATGAAACTTCCTGATCAACATAATTAAAAAGCATGGTACGATAATCTGAGTTAAAAACTGGTCTTTGAGAGTTAACTTGTAATTTTGCTGTAAAATTATTACCTGATTTAGAGTTAATAGTCAGCAGAAATGAAACATTAATTTGCTCTTCTTGCTCATAGGCATCATTGGTCCAAGTGTAGCCATAATTGACATACTCAACCATAGCATTTTTTAAAGAAGAAAAAATTTCTTCATTTGCTGGATTATTTTGTAAAGTTGGAGCAATTACTTGTACCTCACAATTGAATACCTGAGATTTTAAACCAAAAGAAAAAATTAATGTAAAAAGAAATATTGTTAAAATTCTCAAATACATTCTTCAATAAAATTTAAGATGTCTTCAGCTACTAAGTCCTTAGATTTTAATTCAAACTTCCGCTCTTCTAGTGGAGTAATAAGAGTGATTTTATTGGTATCATAACCAAATCCAGCACCTTTATCATTTAATGAATTCAATACAATTGCATCTAAGTTCTTGCGCTTCATTTTATCATAAGCATTCTTTTTTTCATCTTGAGTTTCTAAAGCAAACCCAATAACAATTTGCTTTTTCTTCATTTTTGAAAGATCTCTCAAAATATCAGGTGTTTTCTTGAGAGCAATATTTAATTCAGTATTTTTCTTTTTTATTTTTTGTTTTGCCATTTTAATAGGCTGATAATCAGCAACAGCCGCGCTCATAATCAATACATCTGTATCATTAAATCTATTTTTTATCTCTTTTTTCATTTCACTAGCAGAAACTACATCGATTCTTTCAATATTCTCAGGAGATTTTAATTTAACTGGGCCAGTAACCAACTGAACAGATGCTCCTCTTTTTTGAGCTGCATTGGCAATTGCAAAACCCATTTTTCCAGAAGAATGATTACCTATGAAACGCACCGGATCAATAGATTCGTATGTTGGTCCAGCAGAAATTAAAACTTTAATATTTTTTAGAGTCGCTTTATCAAGATAATATTGATTAAGAATTTCAACTATTTCTTCTGGTTCCCTTAACCTTCCCTTTCCTTCTAAACCACTTGCCAATTGACCATCGTCAGGGTCTATAATTTCAATTCCTCTTTCTTTTAGCTTTTTGAGATTATCTTGAGTTGATTTATTTTTAAACATGTCTAGGTCCATTGCAGGAGCTATAAAGATAGGAGCAGTACATGATAAAAAAGTTGCTAGAAAAAAACTATCTGCTTTACCTGTTACTAAATTAGATATAGTATGAGCTGTTGCAGGAGCAATTAATAGAAGATCAGCCCATGCACCTAAATCTACATGGTTATTCCATTCCCCAGTATCATCATTTTTAATAAAATCTTTGTAAACTGGATTCTTGGATAATGTGGATAGTGTAACAGTGGTTACAAACTGCAGTGCAGATTCAGTGACTATGACTTTCACATTAGCACCTTTCTTAATTAGTTCTCTAACTAAAAAGGCAGACTTATAGGCAGCTATACTCCCAGTTACAGAAAGAAGTACATTTTTGCCCCTCAACATTTTAAAAAGATTTATTTATTCTTCAGTAGCTTCCTCAGCTTGTTCTGGCTCTTTCCAGAATATTTTTTCGCCTTCCATTTCCTGCATTGCAATAGCACCAGATTTTGGTAAACGCTCGTAGTATCTAGAAACTTCGATTTGCTCTCTGTTTTCAAAAATCTCTTCAAGATTATCTGTTGAAGTGGCAAACTCATCTAACTTTTGATTCAATTCTTCTTTCATTTCAACATTGATCTGATTTGATCTTTTGGATAAAACAACAATTGTTTCATAAATATTTCCTGTAGATGTTTCCATATCTCTCAGATTTCTTGTAATAGTGGTTCTCTCTGCTGTGCTGTCTTTGTAAGCCATTTATTGCGATTTAAGTTTTTCTAATTCTTTCAAACTGGATAAATAATAACTCTCAGCTTCTTTGAAGTTATTGCCTCCTTTGAAAGAATCCACAAAATTATGATAAGATTTGATAGTTTCCTCAAATCTTTCAACTTTTTTTACTTCTACACTGTTAGAAGCATATAAATAATTGGATTTTAGAGATAAAAATAAGATTTCTTCTTTGTATTGAGTATCTGGAAACTCTGTAATTGTAGATTTTAATGCAATGGTAGCAGAGCGATATTTCTCCATTCTAAAATACAACTTGGCTTTTTCAAAGCTTTTAATTTCTAATCTATCTCTAAGTTGGCTAATCAATGTATTACAACTATCTACCAAATAACTTGAAGGATATTTACTCATAAATAACTGAAATTCATCAATGGCCTTATAGCTATCTGTTTGATCTAGATAATAATCAGGAGAATTTCTCATCATGCAAATTGCAGCGTTAAATGCACATTCTTCAACCAAAGCACTTTGTGGGAAATTTTTGACAAATCTTTTATAGTAATAACCAGCCAAATAATAGTCACCCATACAATATTGGTTCTTAGCGTAGTAATAATAAACCTCTTCACCTTTGTTAGTCATTCTAAAGTAAGACATCAATTCATCTAATAATGGAAGAGATTTATAGCACTGATTATTATCATAATACTCTTTTGCTTTTTCAAATTTGAGGTTGTAATCCGATCCTTTAAGAATTTTGTTGTACTCGGAGCATGAATTAAATATAATCAAACAGGCCAAGCCAGTGGTTAGTAAACTAAATTTTATATGGGAGAAATTAGTGTTCAATTTTGTCAAATGATGGGCAAATATAAAATTATAAAATGCTTGTGCAAAAGTAGTACAAATAAAGTATGTGAATAGATATGTTAATAAAACTAAAACAAAAGTTTGTATAGCCATTAAAGTATTATAATTTTGGCGCCTAATTCATTAACTAAATTGGAATGAAAGATATTTTTGACAAAATACGAGGTAACAGAGGTCCGCTAGGACAACATGCTAAAGAATCACACGGTTATTTTACTTTTCCTAAACTAGAAGGTGAAATTGCACCTGTAATGAAGTTCAGAGGAAAAGATGTTTTAACATGGAGTATCAATAACTACTTGGGTTTATCGAATTTGCCTGAAGTTAGAAAAGCTGATGCTGATGCTGCCAGAGATTGGGGATTGGGATATCCGATGGGAGCTAGAATGATGTCAGGTCAAACAAAAGAGCACGAGCAACTTGAAAATGAACTGGCTAAATTTATGGATAAAGAAGCTGGCTACTTATTAAATTTTGGATACCAAGGCTGTATGTCTGCAATCGAAGCTCTTGTAGGGAGAAATGATGTTATTGTTTATGATAGCGAGTCTCATGCTTGTATGGTTGATGGAGTAAGGCTTCATCAAGGCAAAAGAAAAGTATTTCTTCACAATGACATGGATAGTTTTGACAAGCAAATGGCAATTGCCACAAAACTTGTAGAACAATCTGGTGGTGGAATTTTAGTTGTTACTGAAGGTGTATTTGGAATGAGTGGTGATCAAGGAAAACTAAAAGAAATTATTGATTTTAGAAAATCTGGAAAGTATGAATTTAGATTATTTGTAGATGATGCTCATGGTTTTGGAACCTTAGGAGACAAAGGTCAAGGTGCTGGGGAATATCAAGGTGTTCAAGAAGAAATTGATGTTCTTTTCGGAACATTTGCAAAGTCAATGGCCAGCGTGGGTGCATTTGTGTGTAGCACTGAAGATGTTATCAATTACTTGGCATACAATATGAGATCACAGATATTTGCTAAATCTTTACCAATGCCACTTGTAATTGGTGCTTTAAAAAGATTAGAACTTTTGAAGGGTAAAGAGCAAAGAGAAAAGCTTTGGACCATTACCAATGCACTGCAAAGCGGCCTCAAAGCAGCTGGTTTTAGCCTTGGGAATAGCAATACTTGTGTTACTCCGGTAATGCTTAGTGGAACTCTTGGTGAAGCAACAAATCTAACCTACGATTTAAGGGAAAATCACAGTTTATTTTGTTCAATCGTAGTTTATCCAGTTGTTCCTAAAGGAATGATATTACTTAGATTAATTCCTACAGCATCTCATTCTTTAGAAAATGTAGAATACACCTTAGATATATTTAAAAAAATCAAGGTGAAATTGGACAACGGAGATTATCATTCTGAAAAAGTATTGGATACCAACGCTTAATTTTTTTTTTAATTACGTAATTTTGATTGATGAATTTTGTCAATCTGGTTCAAATTATTTTAATTTTTATTAGCACAACTATTTCTGCTTTTTTAGCTCTTGTTGCACTATTGATTTCAAAAGAAGCTTCATTTAAGGTAGCTAAGAATATATGGGCTAGGAGCTTGTGCATTATTGCTGGATGTAATATCATCACAAAAGGGATAAATAATCTTCAGGACTTAGAAGATCCTGTTATTTTTTGTGCCAATCATCTATCTAATTTTGATATTATAGCTATTTATATGGCAATTGATCGGCCAATATACTTTATTGCAAAAAAAGAATTAAATAAAATACCTTTTTTAGGGTGGTACATGAAAGTCGCTGGTATGGTATTTATTGATAGAACCAATCAAACTAAGGCTATAAATAGCCTAAAAGAAGCTGGTGAGTTAATTAAGAAAGGAAGAAATATTATCACGTTTCCTGAAGGAACTAGATCAAAAAATGGTGAAATTTCAACTTTCAAAAAAGGAAGCTTCATAATTGCAAAACAAGGAAATATTTCAATAGTTCCAGTAGCTATTAAAAACTCTAATTTAATAAACCCGAATAATTCTTTTCAAATAAAAAAAGGAACAATTAAAGTAAGTTTTGGAATAATCATTAACAACCTTAGTGAATTTAAAACCCCTTTTGAATTGGCTTCATATACCAAAAAAGAAGTAGAAAAATTATATCTTGAATTATAATTTATCATTCAAAAAAGTTTATTCAAAGGATATTTTATGGTATTCAAATAAATATGATAGGACTTTTTAAAGCTATTAATTAAATTAGAACATGAGCGTATTTGAAAAAATAGCATTTTTAGAAAGTTTTTTTAAATTATTTAAACTTAAAAAAAAGGTTCAACTAAAATCTGAAATTGAAATTGATGAACTCCTTTCTAAAATAAGTGGTCAGTTGAATAATTTACAAGAAATTGATGCTAAAATGCAAATCAATAGTATGCCTGTATTTTACAATTAGTAAATTATTTGCATAAAAAATATAATAACTCTACTTTTAAGTGATTGATTTCTTAAAATAGCCATGATCAAAATATTTTTTAAATCACTATTTATTTTTTTATTATTTATTGGATTTACTAATAAATTTCAATCTCAATGTAGTATTGATTACAGCTATATTGCTCCCGGAATATACCCTGATCCACTTCCTGACGGATATGCTGGACAACCCTATTCTCAAGATATCACATTTGTAATGCCACTAGATACTATGGGTGCAACCATCCAAAACTTTGAGATTATAAGTATTGCTCTGCCAGTGGGGTTATCATGGCAGTGTAATAACAGCACAAATAACTGTAATTACAACCCTCAAAATGACCAATATGGATGTATTCACATTTCAGGAACTCCTCTTGTGACTGGTCTGTACAATGTTGACGTTAGTATATTAGTAGATGTCGTTGCCTCTGGTCAAAATATTGATAATATTCCTATCTCATTTTTTATGAGCTTTAATATATCTAGTGCAACTATTGGAAATTCTGGATTTACTTCTTCTCCCGTGATGGGTTGTGTTCCTCTACCCGTGAATTTCACTAACAATAATCCAGGCTTAATTGATTACTTATGGGATTTTGGAAATGGACAATCAAGCAACTTAGAAAATCCCACAACTCAAATTTATAATCACCCCGGAGAATACATTGTGCAATATGCAGGCTTTAATAATTTAGACACCGTTGATGTGTTTACACTAAGTGAAGTGATTATCCATAGTATTAATGGCGGATGGGGGCCTGAATATATACCTTTTGTTTATACAAGCAATAAACCTGACCCTTATTTTATATTGAAAGAAAATGGTAATTTAATTTATCAATCAAGCTTTGTGCTCAATGATGATGGTCCAAATTCATGGCCACTTAATATTAATCTTCATCCTGATAGTAATTACACGATTGATGTAATGGATGCTGATCAAACAGCAGCTTCAGCAAATCAATATGAACTTCTTTTTGGTGGTGATGATTACATTGGCACTTATAATGTGAATTTTAGTAGTTGTAATTTATGTGCTGCTGGAAATGATGCAACGATTAGTACAACAATTAACTATCAACAGATATTACCGGTTCCATCTGTTCAGAGCATTGATACAATAAGGGTAGGGAACCCTCCTGGAAAACCAAACATTGTATATGACTCTAGCAATTATTTAGTTTATACTGACTCTATCAATTATACTCTTCAATGGCATCAAGATACCATTTCACTAGCTGGTCATAATTCAACTATAGATACCATTACTCAATCAGGAAATTACTTTGTGATGGCTTATAACAACTTTGGATGTTCTGCCTCTTCAGACACAATTCAAATAATTTATTGTGATCCATCAATTAGTTTTAACATAGACCTGGATGGTGCTCAAAATTTATACATAACCAATTTCACCAATGGATATACCGTAAATTGGTATAATAATGGAGTTCTTATTAGTGGTGCAAATAGTTCACTTTTTACTCCAAATAACAGTGGAGATTTTCTGGCAATGCTAACAGATGCTAACGGATGTAAATACTTATCCAACTCCTACACTTACAATGTGGGCACCAATGAAATCAACCAAGATTGGTGGTTATTTCCAAATCCATCATCCAATCAATTTCAAATTTTATGGGCCAATGAAAAACAATTTAAGAAGTTAGAAATCATTAACCTAAATGGAGAAGTAATTGATATAATTGAACTCAAAAACTCACCAACAATAGTTATAACAGAAGGCATTAGAGCTGGAATATATCTTATCAAAATCACCTCCTCAAATGGAGATATATACCTTAAAAAACAAATTATTCATTAGTTAAATCTATTTTAAAATCAAACCAATTAATTGAATAGTTTATCTCAAATAATAAAATTAAAAAAAGAACTTAAAAATGATTTGATATCACTTTTTTATGCTGGTATATTCAGTGACTCATTTACTGACTTACTTACTCAACTAACTCAGCATGAAGAACATGAAGGAATAAAAAATAACCTTTCCTATCTCATGGTTGAAGTTTTTCAAAATATTATTAGATACAAAAAGGACGAAGAAACAAAATATGAAATATTTGGTTTAAGATCAATTGAAGATAATCTTCACATTTACTCATCTAACAAAATAGAAAATAACAAAAAAACTATTCTTTCTGAAAAGTTAAAAAACATCAACAATAAAGACAGTAAAGAACTTAAAAAACTTTATCTAGAAATTTTGAAATCAGGTGTTTTTGGAGAAAAAGGTGGAGCGGGTCTTGGGTTACTTCAAATGGCCAGAAAATCTGCAAACCCAATTCAATATAATTTTGAAGATTTAAACGATAAAGCAAAACTTTTTCAGTATCAATTAGACTTCTCTATTAACAGAGGAGAAAAGATTGCAGAAATTCATAAAATAAATATTAAAGAAAATATAGAGCTATATAAAGAAATTTATGATGATGATATCATATTCTTATTTAAAGGCGATTACAAGAAAGAAAACGCGAATGCCATCTTAAATATTATTCAAGCCAATACACGATTCAAAAAAGGTGGTGAAGAGTTTAATGATTTTAGAATATTTCACACTGCGGTAGAACTTATTCAAAATATTTCAAGACACGGAATGCTAGTAAGCGGAATAATTGAAGGAGTGTTTTGCTTGATAAGAACCGAAAAAGGATTTTTTCTATCTACAGGAAATTATATTAAGAAAGGAGAATATGAATTGGTAGAAGAAAGTTTTAAGAAACTCAATAAGATTAAAAAAGAAAATCTAAATAACACCTATCTTAAAACACTTAAAGAAAATGCAAAATCTGATTCGAATCAGGCTGGTGTTGGACTAATTGATGTAAGAAGATATAATGAATCAGAATTTGATTTTGACATTATAACTGATGATATTGGTTATTATTTATCTACAGGTATATTAATTCCTTTTTATATTTGAAATATGAATGAATTTAAAGAACCTAAAGTTGAAAAAGATTTTGAAAAGGGGATTATTTCAATTTCAGGCATTTCTATGATGGAAGACGCCATGAGCTTTTACAACCCTCTTAAATTATGGGTTTCTGAATTTTTAGCTGTTAGTAAGTCCATAATATTTGACTTCAACCTAGAATATTTTAATTCCTCCTCGGCAAAACAATTAATTCAACTTATTTCTATTTCTGAAGAAGATAACTTTAACGGAAAAGTAATTTGGAGATATCCCAATGAAGAAAGTATTTTACATGATAGAGGCAAAGAACTTGAAGCTATTTTAGATGTTGAATTTGAATTTATTGGTTTTTAACTAAACTTTATATCCAAGAACCAAAACATCATCTATTTGAGGCTGATTACCCATCCAAGATTTGAATTTTTGTTCAAAAAATTCAGCATTAGTTTTTTTATCATTAACTGCTTCTAGTAAAATATCTTTGAATTTTGTGCTTCCCATAGATTTAAACTTATCTCCCCCAAACTGATCATAAAAACCATCTGTATACATAAATATCCATTCGTTTTCATTTAATTGAATTTCTTGCAATTCATAATTTCTGTTTAGAAAATTTTCTTTTTTAGTATAAAACCCACCAACTGGGCTAACACTTCCTCTAACAGTTTTAATTTCACCGTTGTTCACTATAAATAATCCATTTCTAGCTCCACTGAAGAGAATTTTTCTTTTTTCTTTATCAATAAGACATATTGACAAGTCCATTCCATCTTGAATAGAATCTCGTTCATATTGTTTTAAAATGGTAATAATATCATTATTTAAGTCTTTTAAAATTTTATCAGGATTTTTTGCCTGGCTGCCAATAGAATTTTCAATTAATAAATTACCAAGCATTGTAATAAAACCTCCAGGAACTCCATGTCCTGTACAATCTGCAACAACAATTATAGATAAGTTCCCAAAAGATTTGAACCAATAAAAATCACCACCCACAATATCTTTGGGTTGATTAAAAATAAAATGTTCCGAAAAAAACGAATCGAGTTCACGTTGTTCAGGTAACATTGATTGCTGAATATACTTTGCGTAATTAATGGATTTAATAATTTCCTGATTTTTATGCTCAATTTCTTCTTTTTTAGACTTTAAATCAATCATTGCCTTATCTACACTATTTTTTTGTTTCTGAATTAACTCTTTTTGTTCTTGACTTTTTCGAAACCTGAACCAAATTATAATTGAAAGAATAATAATTATAAAAACAATAATAATAAATAGTTTAGTTAGACTTCTTCTAGAACTAATTTTAGCATCCTCTAACAACAACTCCGCGTTATGAACCCTTTCTTCTTCAGCATAAAAAATACTATCAGCTCTAGCCTTTTTTTCATATTCATATTTTATTTCTGCCTCATGAAATGCTTTTCTGTTAGAAGCTCTGTTTAAACTATCACTAATTAGAGTTGCAGACTCATAAAAAGACAATGCCTTAGAAAAATTACCTTTCTTTTGTTCAACTAAATAATTTATTTTATATGCTTTCATTAGCTCTAAACTTGAATTACTTTCTAGGGCATTCTGAAAACAAATTTTTGAATATTTTTCTGCATTTTTAATATCTTCCAGTTTGTTATAAGCAATAGCAATATTATTAGCTAAAGAAGATAAATAAGTTTTATAATTTAATTTTTTAAAAAATTCAAAAGATTCCTTATAATAGGATATCTGTTTTTTAGGATTATCAGAAAAAGCATTACCAATATTCCAATTCACTTGAGCAATCCTAAATTGATCATTTAAAGCAGTTTGAATTTCAAGAGACTTATAAAAAAAGTAGAGAGCTGAATCTTTGTCTCTTGACTGATATATATTGCCAATGTTACTGTAAAGAAAGCCTATTGTGGAAGAATCTCCATTGTTAGAAATCTGTAAATTTATTGCTACATTGTATTGTTTAAGTGCTTTTTTATCTTCACTCATGTAGGTGTAAATATTTCCCAAAGTATTGTGAAAAGTGGCTTGACATTTCCATTCTTTTTCACATTGCGTATCGTTTAATGCTTTATAAGAATAATCTATAGCAGATTTATAATCTCCAGTT
>MDTB01115435.1_pt1 | contig 15163 bp, 13 predicted proteins | sample 811161 | NCBI WGS metagenome assembly MDTB01 (sample SAMN05326650, study PRJNA326480) | marine metagenome | isolation source: seawater | place: Mediterranean Sea | collected 2009 | reverse complement strand
GCTACTTTTACGCCAACTGATAATGGTGCTTGTACGATTGATGTTGCCGCAGGCGCATTTACAGATGCTGTTGGAAATGGTAATAGTGCAGCAACGCAATTTAACTGGACTTATGATGATGCAAATCTAATCGTGGTCATTAACGCTCTAACCATGACCATTACCGCAGCAGAAGTAGATGATGGAGATACTTCTAATGATGGTACATTAACATTGACCTTTACTTCGAGCAAAGCTACATCTACTTTTGCATCAGAGGATATTAGTGTTACTAATGGTACATTAAGTAATTTTGCTACAAGCAGTACAACTGTATACACTGCTACTTTTACGCCAACTGATAATGGTGCATGCAGTATTAGTGTTGAAGCAGGTAAATTTTCAGATGCATTAGGTATTAATAATATTGCATCTAATACGTTTATTTGGACTTATAATAGTATAAGACCTACCATGACTATTACAGCGGCTGAAGTAATTCATGGTGTATCATCAATTCATCCTACGTTGTCATTAATATTTACCTCAAGTGATGCAACAACAAACTTTACTGTAGATGATATTACTGTTGACGGTGGATTATTAAGTAATTTTACTTCCGTCAGCTCAACAATATATACGGCAACATTTACACCAAGTAAAAACCGTGCATGGTCGATTTTTGTTGCCGACAATGCATATACAGATGAATATGGTAACGATAATAGCGCTACTACACCATTTAATTGGATTAAAGTTATTATAACGAAAACTTTAAATACACAAAGTGGATTTATTTCTAAGTCAAGCGTTTCTCTAAATGGTATATTATATTCAAAAAATGCATCGCCTTTTAAAACGAACACCGTTCCTCAGGGATCAGATTTTTCATTAAATCGCTTTCAATTTCGAAAAAACGTGAGTGCTGCTTCTAAAGGTATTGATGCATCTACGCGTACGCAAATGTTGCGCATTAAAGCTCAAAAACCAAGTAGTATAGCAACAAATGTAGCTCAATCTTATAAGAATGTAAAGACAACGTATAAAGATGTAAGATTCGCATTATCGCGAGTTAGACGTTAATAATTGGTACATTGGTTAATTGACTTAATTCTTCAACTAATGGATCATTATTATAATCAAACATATATTTAATATCTTTTATTCCTGCAGCACATAACTGCTTCATACAGTTAAAACAAGGATAGTGGGTAATGTAAGCGGTACAATCATTACAGCTTACCCCTCGTTTTGCACAATCAATGATAGCATTTTGTTCAGCGTGTATGGTACCAATTTCGTGGTTGTCTTTTATAATAGGCTTATGAGGACAACCTGGTAAATATCCATTATAACCTTGTGATATAATCCGATTGTCTTTTACTAATACGCAGCTCACTTGAAGTCGTCTGCATGGAGACCTTTTTCTAGTACATGTTAATATATCTTTGAAATATTCATCCCAAGAAGGGCGATTAGGGGTACTCATTATAATACTATCATACTTATTATTTAAATAAATATGATATGATTATATTTTTTTGTTTTTTTTTGTTTTCTTCTTTCTTTTTTTCTTTCCTTTATAAGTTACTTTTTTATCATTAGGATAATATTTTAAAAACCATTTTTTGTATTCATCACTATTTCTTTTGTTTTTAATTTCCAAAAACTTTTTTTGTTTGATTTCTCTTATTTCTTCTCTACCGTGCTGATATCCATAACAATTAGATGTAAATCGCTTTAATATCCCTTTTTGATTTAATTTGTGTTTATTTTGAATTGTAAATAAATAATGGGCCATACATAATAATCTTTTAATATCAAAATGGGGCTTGTCAATGTAAATAAACGCTAAATAATAACTTAGTATGGTATCAATTGTGGCAATTTTCATAGTATTTCCATCATATTTATATAAATTATAATTGTGACACGCGTTGTCTTTGTATAAAATAGCAATGGTGTTGTCATTTACTTTAATTTCATAATGAACTGGTACAATATCTGCAATTGCTTGGTGTTTTTTTGAAGATACATTATTTATATTATTTTCTTTTAAATTTTTTTTAATATCTTGAATCACTTCTTCTGGATTTGTTGAAATTATATCAAAATCGGGTATATTTTTTAATTCTATTTTTTCATTAGAATATTTTCCATATAATGCAGTAGCAAATGCTCCAAAAAAAACTACATCATGTTTTATAAATGTATCTTTTACTATTTCAAAAATATCTTTCATTTTAGATTTTTGCTTTGACAATGGTCGTTGAAACGAATGATTGTCACATTGAGATATATTAAAATAAGTTTTAGATAGTCCAGGAAATTCTTTATTTAATAAAGTCAGTCGTTTAAAGACCTTTTCCCAACGAGAAATATCGCCATTTGGTCTGGATAACTCTAAATACATGGACATTCTTAAATAGTTTGGCGGAGCATAATGAATATTAGAAAATATAATTGAATGTTTTAATAAAGAATTAAATAAATTCCTAGGTAATTGGGTGATATCTGCAATAGGAATATAATTTACAAAAACTTTATAAGTTCCATAATGCATTCCAGCACTTGCACTTACCTCTGTATATCCTTTTTTATAATATATATCTGCTAATTCTACTGCATGTTTCATAGCAAATGGTGAAAAAAAGTCATAATCTGGTAAATCTAATTCTTTATCATAAAATTGTGTTATTTCAGGTAATATATTATTAATAGCGGTGCCACCATAACATATAAGTTTTTTTTTTATTATAAATTCTTCTACTATTTCTATAATTTTAATTATTTCTGGATTTTGTAACCGCCTTCGTTTTTGTATTTTTTCTGTTAAATCTACCGCATTTCTTAATATTTCTAATTCTTTATTATTCATTACTATAGTATTAGAAATTAATATTTTTCACAAGTATATTCTTTTCCTTTCATCATGCAACGTTTAAGTGGTATACAACTATGACTTTTAGGCACAGGTTCTACTGCAGGTATTATAGTTACTGCAGGTCGCAAATTAGAAGGTTTAAGTACAAATGATGATGCCGGCGTTGCGGTTTCAAATGTTTTATTATTAAATTTAAGTTCTTCATCAAAATTTTGACAACTCATGCCTACAATTTGACATCCATAATCATATGCTTTAGTGCTATTTATATTTTTGTTATCTGCTTTTATATCCGGCAATACAATAGACATTTGTAATCTATTATATTGTTGCATATCTTCTATGTTGCTATTATAATCAATATTACTTGCTCGATATAGTTTTAAGTATGACGAATAAGGACCGGCGGTTATATTTGTAACGGATTCAAGTTTTGTACCTGATAATAGAGCATTTTCTTTTAATACTGCTATGATTACTTTTTTTTTAAATATATTTAAAGGCAAAGCCCCAATGTTATTTCCATTATATTCATAGCCGTATTGTGGCGGCAATAAATATGAACCATTGCTAAATTTTTTTATGAGAATATTACCTATTTCATCATATATATTTTTATAAGCACTATTGATTCTAAAAAATAATATTAATGGATCACTATGGTTAGTGGGACAATAAGACGATGAAAACGCTTGATTTCTAACCGTACCCATTGCTTTATCAAATGGTATATAATTATACATTTCTTTATAATGAGGATTATTAATAGATGATGCAGCTATTACTGGTTCTTTATTAATTGAGTAAATTTCAAAATCTAAAAATCTCGCACCACTATTAATTGCATTTTCAAGAGCACATAAATTTACATAATCATTTTTAAATTCACCCGAGCAACAACAGTTATATGCTCCTTTAATATAAAAATCTCTTAGATAATACGGTTTAAAATTATCGTTATTATAATCGATTGGTCTAATGGATAATGGTTTATTAAATATAGAAATTTTTTTGCAATTTTCTTTACTTAAATCTAATTTATTTATTACATAAAATAGTAATGTAATTAATATAATTGCAAACACTGCAATAACCATTAATTTTCTATACATTGAAGTCTTTGTAATTGGAATTGGATCTGACATTAATATATTATATATTTATTTTATTTAAAGTAATAAATAAAATAAGTGTATATACTATTATGCCTGGTGGTTTATTAAATATAGTCGCTTATGGAAATCAGAATGTTATATTAAATGGTAATCCTTCTAAAACATTTTATAAATGTGTCTATGCAAAATATACTAATTTTGGTCTTCAAAAATTTAGAGTAGATTATAGTGGGTTGAGAGAATTAAGAATGAATGAGGAATCTAAATTTTCATTTAAAATGCCACGATATGCAGATTTACTAATGGATACTTACATAGTATTAAATTTACCAACTATTTGGTCGCCTATATATCCTCCACAATCTACATCAACGAAATGGCGTCCTTATGAGTTTAAATGGATAAAAAATATTGGTACAACTATGATTAAAGAAATATCTATTAGCGCTGGAGGTCAGGTTTTACAAAAATTAACTGGTTCTTATTTGCATAATATTATGAGTAGAGATAATGAAAATATAGCATTATTTAATGAGATGATAGGCAATGTTTCGGAATTATATGATCCAGCAAATGCATTTGAACGATCAGACCAATATCCTAATGCATATTATAATGAAGATACAAATGGAGCCGAACCATCTATAAGAGGACGTAAAATTTATGTTCCTATTGGAGCATGGTTTACTTTTATTAGTAAAATGGCTTTCCCGTTAGTATGCTTGCAATATAATCAATTGAACATTGAAGTTATAATTCGCCCTGTAAAAGAATTATTTGTCGTCAATAATGTATTAAGTAGTTCATTGACCGTAATTCAGCCGAATTTTAATGAATCTGAATTTGGATTTTATAGATTTATTCAAGAACCTCCTAATACATCATTAACATACACGGATAAAACAACTAGTTGGAATGCAGACGTCCATTTAATTAGTACTTATTGTTTTTTATCTGAAGACGAGACAAAGGTTTTTGCAGCAGATGAGCAAAAATATTTAATAAAAGATGTTCGTGAAGAAATATTTAAAAATGTTGTTGGAACAAAAAAAATAGCATTAAATACAGGTGGTTTAGTAGCAGATTGGATGTGGTTTTTTAGAAGAAGTGATGCATATTTAAGAAATGAATGGACTAATTATACAAATTGGGCCTATGATTATTTACCATATTCTATAAGCGCTGCTTCTTCTTCGCCGACATATACAATAGGTTCAGCAACAGTGGGTCCAGATGAAAATCCTTCGGGAAGTTCTACAGGATTGTATACCACTGGAACATTCAGTGCATATAATCAAAAAAATATAATGAATCAAATGGCTATATTGATGGATGGAAAGTATCGAGAAAACGAACTGGATGCAGGTGTTTATAATTATTTAGAGAAATATAATACAAGTAATAATACTGTATATACAAACAGTGGTCTTTATACATATAATTTTCAACTTAAAACATCCTTATATGATTCTCAGCCCAGCGGTGCAATTAACTTGAGTAAATTTTCAAATGTAGAATTTGAATTAAGTACTTATGTACCACCGTTAGATTTATCGGCTCAATATTTCAATATATGTGATGACGACGGTGAGGTTATTGGTGTAAATAAATTTTCATGGGATGTTTATGAATATACTTATGATTTACATGTTTTAGAAGAGAGGTATAATATTATCCATTTCATTGGCGGTAATGTGTCTAAAATGTTTGCAAATTAATTTATTTGAAACATATTTGTAGTTGTATGTATATTAGGGATTTGTTTTGTATAATCTTTTGCATTTGGAGTATGTATATATTCTACATTTTCATCTAATATTGGAGAGTTATCGTAAGATTTAATCATCAAATGTTTTTTTTTGAATATAAAATATACTATAACGATTAATAATATAAATAATATACAATTATAAAATTTGTGCATATATAAATTCATTAGATAAAAATAAATATTAATATAAATATATATGGCAGAGAATTCAATTGATCAAAAAAAAGCAGAAAAATTGAAGATAATGGGTAATAGTATGAAAGAATTTTTAAAAGCGGTGCTTATCTTATTTATTACGGTGATAATATGTACTTATGTGGCTTTAAATATAATATTTACAGGTTATCTTCCTGCAGAAATAATATTTCCTACAAGCCCGTGTATGCCTCCCTATATGTCTAACGATCCAGCTAAATGTCATCGGTCATATGATTTAACTAGCCCTAATAATATTATTGAAAGGAGCGAACAACAGTCATTATTTTCAAAATGTAAGTCAAATCAATTTTCTAAAAGATGGGAAAAAGGTAAATCCTCGCAAAGTAAAAAAATAATAAATAAAGTTCAAATGAGTAATAAGAAATATCAATCATGGGAATATAGGTCTGCAAGTGAATTTATTAATTCTCATGGCGATGAGAAGTCAACTACAAATATAATTATGAAATTTTTAAAATTAACATTGCGGGTGTTATTAGCAAAAACATTTATAAATACTCGAAAAAATTTCCATGTATTTCATAATTTAATAGGAGGACTATTTAATGAAGGTAAGTTGAAATTTGGATTCTTATTAATTATATTAATATCTATGATGAACACTGGAACATTTTTTCCATTATTTGGACTAATATATACACTATTAGGTATTCTTACAATGATTCATTATCTCATAGTTGCATTTGAGGATTATTTTTGGTGTCCGTTTTTTCCAATATTTCCTTTGATTTTTATGATACCATTAAGCCAATGGACGTCTATTTGGATAATGCGTGATTTTATATATCATTATATTATATCGTTTTTATTTAATTCAAATATTCGGTCGGTATTATCTTGTAAATTAAAAGATTATTGGCCTGTAATATCAGTTATATTTGTATTCTTTTCATTATTAAAGGCGTCTACATTCTTAGATAATACAACGGTAGCATGTATGTGGCTTGTTTTTATAATTATGGTATTTATGAATAAAAAAAAAATACTTTATTCTATTCCAAATAATGACCCCCCTATTAGTTTCAAATCTAAGCCATTTGGGTGCAGTATAGATATTTAAATTATTTAAAGATTAAATATAAAAGTATAATTATGGAAGAATTGCCAAAAGTTAGTATATGTACGCCTACTTATAATAGACGTCCATTTATAAGTACATTAATTAAATGTGTTGAACATCAAACATATCCAAAACATTTAATAGAATGGATTATTATAGACGATGGTACAGATAAAATTGAAGATTTAGTAAGTAATATAACTTTTGTAAAGTATTATAAATGTGAAGAAAAAATAACATTGGGAAAAAAACGTAATATGCTACACGAAAAATCAACAGGCGATATAATGATTAATATGGATGACGATGATTATTACTCGCCATATAGAGTAGAACATGCGGTTCAATGTTTAATGCAAAGTGATAAATTATGTGCGGGATGCAATGTAATGTACGTTTGGTACAATAAATTGCATAAAATGTATCAAATGGGTCCATATAAAAAAAATCACTGTACCGCGGCGTCAATGGCTTTCAAGAGAGAGCTATTAGAACTATCATCTTATGACGAAAATGCTTGTTTAAGTGAAGAAAAACATTTTTTAAAGGATTATAAAATAGACTTGGTAGAACTAGACCCATTAAAAACCATATTAGTTTTTTCACATTCACATAATACATATGATAAAACCAAATTATTGAATAATCCTAGTCCAAATATAAAGATATCAGAGAGAAGTGTGGATGATTTTATTAAGGAAAATAATTTGAAAATATTTTTCACGGAAAATATAGAAAATATGTTACATAGTTATGAAGCTGGATTACCAAAGTATAAACCAGATGTATTGATGCAAATGTTGGAAATGGAAGAAGAGAAATATTTTCATTTATTAAAGAAAAGTGGGAAATCCATAAATATGAAAGATCCACAAGGTAATGTTATACAAATGTCGCCGTATCAAATTATACAAACATTACATGATTTACAAGCTACCAATCAAAAATTATTATCAATTGTACATGAAAAAAATGCTATTATACGAAATTTACATTATAAATTATATAATGAATTGCCAGTGAGACCTTTAAGTGACTTAATGTATGAAATTAATCATCTAAATTAATATTTAAAAATTTATCAATTCTATTAATATCTAATAGTGTAATATTATATTCCGGGTGTAATAATAATTCATTTTTTAAATTTTCATTGTATTTTAAATATTTAAAAAATAATATTACATCCTTTTTATCTAAATCTATTTTTTGACATAAATCTTGAATAAATGTATAGTTATTATATTCAGTGCTATATTTTGTTAATATTTTGGTAAAACGAATTTCGCTATTTGTATTTACAAAATCTTTTGAATTGTGTAATATAAATAAATTGTAAAAAATTTTAAGTATACAACTCAATTCATTTAATTGCCATATTTGTTTTTGAAATGTAATGCGATCAATATAATCTGAAAAACAAAACGTTTCCAATATTTTTTTATAGGTATGAATTCCATTTACATTATTAATAGTATCAATAATATTTTCATGTAATATTAGAGCTATTGTTGTTCTATCGGTTTCATTGATTGCTTTAGAATAATCGTTAAAATGTGTAGATTTATTTATTAATGTTTTGGTCGTGTTTTTTGTATTATCATAATGAACGCTATGGTTTAAATACCGCTTTATGATATTAGAGTTAAATATATTTTTATTTTTGGCATATAATCGATGAAACATAAAAATTTGTCGAATGTTATTATTTTGTAATTTATTTACAATATTCATGTCATTAAATAATTGCATACACAATAAATTATTTTGTTGTTTTGTAGGTTCTTTTAATTCGTATGTATGACATACTTTGGATAGTTCTATTAATTTTTTATCAATAACGTTATTACCAATACAAATGATTGGTATATTACTAATATCTTCTACTTTTTGTTTTTTTGTTTTTTTGGGTCTAATCATTTTAATAAGGGATGTAATTCCACCTTTATCTCCCGTATTCATACAATCTATTTCATCCATAACAATAGCTAACTTTTGAATTTTTTGTTGAAACATACTAAGTACATTTATATTTGAACTTTTATGCTTTGTTATATTTTCAATAAATTGTTTATTTCTAATATGACTCGAATCATAAATCAATATATCATAATTTAAATTCTTCAATACATTTTGTATAAAATGTGTTTTACCAGTACCACAATTGCCGTATACATATATACCTCGATATGTGGTTAGATTATTTTTATTGTTTTCAAAATCATTTAAATTTTGTTTAATTTTTTCGCATATATGTTCTCTATTTAATATTTTATTTATATTCATAATGATAAGTATAAATAAAATTCTTAAAATCAAAATATTGTAATATAATATAATAAAGGTCTATTTGCATAATATCTTGCGGTTCCAATATTAATATTTTTTTTGTTTAGGATATCCACATATATTATCACGATTGGTTATTCCGTCCCAAGTTAAATCACAATTGGACGCCCATCTAAATTGGGCGCACATTTTCGATCCTTCGTATATACCATCTGCGCCTTCAAACGTTGTAGGGTCCATAATTAATTGCGATGCATTATTAGTGCATGTTCCTATTTTTTTAAAATTAATACAGTCTGTTTTATTTTGCGCCATATTAACAGCGTCTATTAAGATTGGTTCTGTTAAATATTTTTTTCCATGGTCAGATTTAAGATATTCTGCATCAATCCAATAATCAGGGCAATCGGAAACTACGGGTGGGAATTGTTTTTTATTTTTACTAAATAATAATATACTAGCTATAATAGCTAAAATGATTAATAATACAATGCACGCAATAATTATAGCATTTTTATAAAATTTCATTATACAATATAAAAATAATTTTTTTTTATTGTCTTATAATATGGATATAGAGACAAATCATAACGGAAGAGTCAATTTATTAGAAACAAAAGGAGGTACAGCAACATTTATGCAAGATAAAATACCTGTGAATACAAATTCTAATTTTAAAAATATGATTAAATATTCTCAATCAGAAACTCCTTTATCTAGAGCATTTTTTTCAAAAAATAATGTAATTATTATTCAAAATGGAATACGTGCAGGTGTTTATAGACTTTCCCATAAAAAATATATAATAGATCAACAAAGCTCTGATGTATTAAATGTAATCATGCATAGTATATTTTTACAAAATAGTATTCATAATAATGAAAATATAAAAGAACAAATTAATGCTTTAAACGAACTTGTTTTAGAATATTGTATTCCTAAAATATATGCTGAAGTAAAAGGCTATAATGTATATAAAGAAGATATAAGTACATTATCTGAACCAATGCCTCCTCCAATGATGTCTTATAATAAACAAAACACTTTAGAGCTTAAACCATTTTTCTAATTCGATAAGAAAGCCTTTTATTTCATTACACCATAATTCTTGGATGGTGGTAGCTTTGAGTGTTTCGAGCTCTTTAAAGATTTCATCTCGTTCTTTTTTTAGTTTTTCTACATTTTCAATATTTACGCTATCCATAGGTAATCTTATTAAGTAATGATATGTATCGTTTTGTTTGATATACTGCTTTTTATATAGTAGTTCATCAATTTGTGCCGATGTTTTCTTCCGCAAGTCAATACTTCCTTCCAATACTTCAAGTATGTATTTATATTTATTTTCGAGTACGCTAAGTAAATTTTCTAAAACCTTTAGTTGATGTTGTTTTCGAATATCATATATACTAAGACGATGTTCAAAGAAATCATCTATGATTTCATAAATACTATTGTACTTTATTAATTTTTCTTCATGATTAAATAAATGCATATTATTTGTGGTTTGTGTTGTATATAATTTTAAAAGCTTTTCAAGTTCATTTATATGTTCATCTATTTTCTTAAAATGTAATTGGGATAATACACCCTTTGTAAATATTATTTCAATAGATATTTCAGTGTCGGTACTATTATCATTATAGTCTTTTATTACGGTATTTTTTTTATCTAATAGATTTTCCAAAAATTGTTTATAATCATCGGTCCAAGAACCAATAGGCAATTCAGTAATAAGTATTTTAGTATCTGATGTTAATGTATATTTGCCTTTTATTAAATATTTGTTTTCACTCAAGTTTATAATTTCACCTTTAAAACCTTTGTAATATGGGTTAATTTTACTTTGTATATTTGATTCACCGTTTAATTTAAGAACTAAATAGTTTGCAATATCTCGGGGATTGTAACACATGATATCTGTACTAAAACCGGTACCAATACCTTTTGCACCATTTACTAAAATCATTGGAATAATAGGCGCATAGTATATTGGTTCTACTTGTTGTCCGTCGTCATCAAGATATTTTAAAATTGCGTCGTCGTTTTTCGAAAATAAATGACGAGTAATTGAATGTAATTTTGTAAATATATATCTTTCAGAAGCAGAGTCCTTTCCACCTTGTAAACGTGTTCCAAATTGTCCATTTGGACAAAATAGATTAATGTTATTTGATCCAACATAATCTTGCGCCAAGTTTATAATAGCACCATTTAAACTTGCTTCACCATGATGATAACCACTATGTTCTGATACATAACCACTAAACTGAGCAACTTTGATTTCTTGATTCAATCCTTTTTTGAAGGCGGAATATAGAATTTTCCGTTGACTAATTTTTAATCCATCCATCAAGTTTGGAATAGACCTATCGCAATCATATTTTGAAAAGTGAATCATTTCTTTATTTATAAACTCTTCATAACTAATAGATGATTGATTTGTATTAACAAATCCTTCTCTATCGTATTTCCCTAACCATTCTTTTCTATCGTTAGCTCGTTTTTTATTAAACACCATATCAATAAGCATTTGTTGTTCTTCATCAAACGAAAATGTAACTATTTTTTGATTTGCAAAATATTCTTTAAATTCTTTACCTGTGCTTGTACCCAAACCCTTGTAATATTTGATTTTCCAACTTTTCAAGTCACCACCATTTTGTGATTTCCATGCTTCATATTCTCCTTCATTATAAAATTGTATTTCTTTTTTGCCTTTAGTAGCTTTAAGAATCGGTGTATTCATAAATCCAATGAAATTAGGAATTTGCAATAAAGATAACCACTCGTGTTGAAATAAATTCAATCCAAGACCTTTGATATGCGTACCATCTAAATCTTGGTCTGTTAGAAATAATACTTGTCCGTAACGTAACGTGTTAATATTATCTTTAGTATATTTCTTTCCAGTTTCAAGACCAAGAATCTTTTTAAGTTCCGCAATTTCTTTATTTTCAGAAATTTTTTTACTTGTTTCGCCTCGTACATTAAATAATTTCCCTTTTAATGGATAAACACCAAATATATTTCTATCAGAAGTAGAGAGACCAGAAATAACACCGGCTTTTGCCGAATCCCCCTCACATAATAGAAGCGTACATTGCATTGATTTAGGTGTACCAGCATAATTTGCATCTACTAACTTATGTATTCCACGTATGGTTTTCGTTTTTGACCCATCTGTTTTTTTTGCATCTTTGTTATTTTTAACTGCAGTAAGAGCACATGCAGTTTCAAGAATACCCATTTTGGCTAATTTATCTATAAACTTATCACTAATTGTACACGATGATCCAAATTTAGATACAGGAGTATTCAAGTAATCCTTTGTTTGACTATCAAATGCTGGATTTTCAATAGTACTATTTACAAATATCATTATTTGTTCTTTTATTGCACTTGGTTTTACTTCTACTTTCTTTTTTTTCAAAATAAGTGCGCACATTTTCTTTACAATTTGTTGAGTAATGTAATCAACATGTTTGCCGCCTTTAGAAGTGTAAATACCATTTACAAAAGATACTTGCATAAATTCATGATTAGGAGAAAGACAAGCCCCAATAGTCCATCGTTCACCACATTCTTCAAATACACGTGGTGTTTGGTCTTTACCGCCAATATACATGTTAATATATTGTTCAAACCCTTTTACCGGTAGAGCTTGTCCATTATATTTAACTTTAATCGATTTGTCAGTAATACCTGCAATGTCGTAAGTTCTCTTTTGAAATAACCTTACCATATCTTCGCTCAAATTAGATATTCCTAGACGTTTGTAATCGGGAGTAAATGTAATTTTAGTATACGGTTTTTTTGTTGTACATTTTGTAATTTTAGCTTTATGAATAACATCCAAGTTATTTTCAAATTTTTGAACATATTTTAATTTTCTAATATGGTCAATGGTTTCTACTTCACCATATGTAGACCATATAAGTACCAATTTAAATCCAAACCCATTTTTACCCCCAACTATTTTTTTTTCACTTTTATCGTAATTAGTGGATGTTCTCAAATGACCGAATATCAATTCAGGAATCCATATTTTATATTCAGGATGTTCTGCGATATCAATACCATTACCGTCGTTTACCATGGTAATAGTTCCATTATCTATGGTAATATTAATATAAGTCACTTGAAGAATATTTGTTTTATCACTTTTTTTTTTCATACGTATTACATGGTCTCTACAGTTTACAATACCTTCATCAAATAATTTATATAATCCAGGTATATTTATAATATTTTTTTGTATAAGTTTATCATCTTGAAAGATAAATTCAGAGCTTTCTACTTGTTCAATTGAACCAATATAGGTGTCTGGATTATCCAAAATGTGTTGTTTGTCCGTTTTCATTTGGTATTGGGATGATAGTTCGGAGCTCATATTTTATATCATTATATAAAATATTTATATCTTTTCAATTTTATATTAATGAATATAAATTTAAGTTACGTTCAAACAGGAAATAGATATTTAGCACATTTAACATGTTTTAGTGGAACTTGTCCATCAAAACGAATTGTTAAAACAATGAATACAAGTACAAACAATACTACAATTACAAAAGCGCAATCTCATGCAATATTAATAAGAACAAATGGAAGAGGAGGGTCTCGCCCCAAAACAAGTAAAAAAATAGAAATTTATAAAACTTTGTTATCTTTAGATAGCGATGAAGTGCGTTCCTTGTTATTTTCTATAGGTTTGAAATCAACCGCTTGTTATATTGTTAAGTTAGCTCGTTCTAATTTAAACAATACTACTATTATAAATATGAAATACGTATATGAAAATGTTGTAAATAATTTAAGTGATGCAGTAAAAGAATATTTAGAAAATCAATGTAATTAATTTTTTTCTATATTTAATATATAATGGTTAAAAAAATTATGAAAACCAATGGCGTATATAAAATCAATGGAAAAACGTATAAACAGTTACGTGGAGCCCGGTCTGCTGTATGGCATGGCAATGCTTACAAGACAACAGGAGGATTAACCAAAAATATGCTTTTTAAGAACAAATATGGACGCTATGTATCCAAAAAGAAGCACCAAACTGCAAAAAAAGAGAAGCGTTTAGAAAAAGCTGGTTATTTTGCAAAAAAGGGTAAATTCGGTTTTGTATACAAAGGAAATAAGAGTCGTAGACGTAGAGCTAAGGGTACACGCCGCAGAAAGCGATAAATAATTTAGTATATTATTTCATAGATTATTATGAAATAATGTTATGGTAATAGAAAAAAAATGTCATTATAGTTTAATGATGACCGTAACAAATAAAAAATATAAAAAACGTAATAAAACAAAAAAAATATTAAAAAAACATAAATCAAAAATATATATTGCGATACCGTCTCACAATCGCGTGAAACTTCTTCAAAAATATACTTTGTCTCTACTTAAGAAACATAATTTCGATTTTAATTATATTTTTATTTTTTGTTCCCCCGAATCGTATAACGAGTATAAAAAGTTACAAAAAATATGGGGGTTTAACTTAATCAAGTCAAAAGACTCTATAACAGGTATTCGCAATCATATGATAAAATATTTTAAAACGGGTACAAAAGTGGTGGAAATGGACGATGATATAGAAGATATAATGAATACAAAGAAAGGAATAAAGCGTACTCCTGTATCAGATTTACAAGGATTATTTAGCGAATCATTTGATATGTTAGGCACCAGCGGTATGTGGGGATTAAATTCGACAGATAGTACAATGTCTCCAAATGGTGTAGATAAATTTGGAACGTATACGATTATTAATTCGTGTTGTGGATATATTAACGACAAACGAATTAAATTAACGGTAAAGGAAAAGGAAGATTTCG
>MDTB01210263.1_pt1 | contig 15164 bp, 9 predicted proteins | sample 811161 | NCBI WGS metagenome assembly MDTB01 (sample SAMN05326650, study PRJNA326480) | marine metagenome | isolation source: seawater | place: Mediterranean Sea | collected 2009 | reverse complement strand
TTGACCCATTTTTGACTACCATCAGTGGAGGCATTATCTGAAACTATTACCTCATAGGAATGAAATTGAGTTTTGGCCAATGAATCCAAGCACTCTGAAATTGTTTCAATACCATTCCAATGTGGAATAATTATTGAAACTTTGGGTGAATCATTGGTCATAAAGACCTTTATATTTTATCCGCCAGAGCGAACCTCATCCAAGATTTTTTTGGCGTTATCATCAGTTGGATTTCTGTTTACCCAATCTGATAGTATAATTTCTGCATCATCTAATTTATTTGTCTCTCTATAGATAAATACCAATGATGAAATTATTTCAGGGTATGCTTTTTCCCATCTATTCCATTTCCCTCTGTTCATTGTTTTTCTACTAAACCCTTGAACTTTTACCATTGCCTCCATCTGTAAAAAATCCGTCCTCATTTTTTCAAGGATTTCGATTGCCCTATCGCCATCATTTAATTCTTGGTAAAATGTATTAGCATAATCAACGCGGTTGAGGGGTTTCCCGCCTTCTCTATCTAATAGAGTCTGCATTATTTGTTTCATTGACTTAGTCTCACCAAGGTCACCATATATTCTCGCTACTTGATAATGCAAGTCTTCAGATATGATTGGGATTGTTTTTTCTGGTATTTTCTCACCCATTTTGTGAAGAGTTCGAATTATCTTATCTTTTAATTCTGTCAACTTTTTTTTGGAAGTATTTTTCTTTTTTAATTGATTCTGATAGTCTACATAGTAGGTAAATGCCAGTTGCACATAAGCACTTCTATAATTCTGTAATAAGCGCTTAGTTTGCTTATTAAAGTAGATAGATTCATTCCCTAAGTTTCTAAACATGTAGCCAGGCTGATAGTCCTTGGACCAACCTTGATTATATTCGTTTTCTACGCTTGCTATACTGTTACCAGATTGTAAAGAATTAGTCATGGAAGAATAAAAGTCATCGTGGTTAAAGTTTGTAGACCATTCTTTTGGACCTACATCCATCATTAAGTTCTCATACATTTTTTCAGTATCAACTGGCGAGGTCCTGTGGCTTTTTAATTGAAAAGTTAGACCTTGCATATCTAAAAAATTATCGAGCCCAATTCGATTTTGTTGAGAAACTGTAACTGCAAAATATATTGGCACTCTCCAGGCGGCATCATTAATTATCCTCATAATCATCATGTCTTGAACTCGAAGAGCCTGGCCCTGATAAGTGGGTCTCATTTCCCATTCAATATATCCTTTCTTATTTTTGGGGTCATCATAAACTGGGACTCTTACCTTTTGTTTCTCCCAACGTTGGAGGCTTGAAGTCAATTGATCAATTTTTCTATCACTTAGTGTTATAAACTGGGTTTCTTTGGGGCGCTTATCTCTCCATTGCTTGATATACCAGGGAGTATTTAAAAGACTAAGATTCACAACCGCCACATCAGTTCTTAAGCCCTCAACTTCTTGCAAATACCATAGTGGGAACGTGTCATTATCTCCATTTGTAAATATAATTCCATTAGGCTCGCAAGATTGAAGCAGGTTATAACTATAATCCCAAGCAACAAAGTTCCCAGAACGATCGTGCGAGTGATAGTTCGCTCTAGCCATTACGGCTGGAACAAAAAGAATCTGCATTATTAAGGCTGTTATTATCAGCCTCTTGCTCAGTTCTGAATTTTTCACATTTTTTGATATCCATTCACTTATGGCAGCAGTCCCTACACCAATCCAAACCGAGAATGCAAAGAAACTACCTACATATGAGTAGTCCCTTTCTCGAGGCTGAGGGTCATTCTGGTTGACATAGATAATGATAGCATATCCGGTCATTATGAAAAGTGACATGATTGAAAAGGCCATCCTCTCGTCCTTGTATGCATGATAAAACATTCCAAGAATCCCCAGAAGGAATGCAATTGGTAAACCAAATTGAGAAAGATCAACCCCATCCTCATTATTTTTAGCACCCATCCTGATAACACCAGGTTCACTTGCTGGCCCTCTTCCTGCAAACTGCCATAAAAAATATCTATTATACATTTTTCTTATTTGGTAATCCCAGAAGTAGTCCCACTGTTTTGATGACTCGTGTCGGCTATAAGTTCTTTTTTGAGATGAGGAAAAAGATCTTCCTGGGCCCTCTGGGTAACCAACCACCTCATGGATAGGAGGAACACCATTAAACCTTCTTGGCAGTATGCCAACATCACCATATTGTTCTCGCTCTAGATATGAAATAAATGCTTCGACTGTTTCAGGATCATTCTCATCAATCCCTGGATCTTGATTCGAACGAATGAATATTAATGCGTAAGTTGAATAGCCCATGAGAACTAAGACCATTGAAGTAAGCGCTACTGACATTAACTTTTTGTGATTTAATACTGCCCACGCCATAGATCCAAAAACTGCAATAATTAATAGGCCAGTTGAAAAAACTCCTATTGCATCTGCTATTTTTGGCATTCCTTTGATAATGACATTATGAATGATAAAAAAGACAACAGCCGTTATTGCCATGGTAATCCCGAAAGATTTCCATTCAAACTTGTATTTTCTAAAATAGATTACTAACGCAACAAAAGGTAGAGTCAATAGGTTTAATAAGTGTAGCCCCGTTGCAAGGCCAATCATATATGCAATGATTAAAATATATCTCTCATGCCCTTCTTCATCTGCTTTTTCACTCCACAGAAGAATAAGCCAGACAACAATCGCAGTAAAGAAAGTGCTGAATGCATATACCTCTGCCTCTACAGCATTAAACCAGTGACTATCCGTAAATGCAAATGTAAGAGAACCAACAATCCCAGCACCAAAGGCAATCAGCGCATCTCGACTTGTATCAATTTTTCCTCTCCAATGGTTAACAACCTGAACAATGATTAAGTATAGAAAAAATACGGCAAAAGCGCTTGATAAGGGTGAAAGAAGATTAACTCTAAATGCAATATCTTCGCTAAAAGGTAATATAGATGCCATTCTTCCCAGGAGAAGAAAGAGCGGACTCCCAGGTGGATGGGGAACACCAAGTGTATAGGAAACAGCAATGAATTCTCCACAGTCCCAGTAGGATACAGAAGGAGCCATTGTATCATAATAAACTAAAAAAGATAGAACGAGTAGGAACAGCGCGATCATACGATTTGTGCGAATGTATTTAGGGTGAATCATTATTCTCCTCCCAACAAACCATCAGTTAGGTTTTTACTCTTTTGATCATCAACCTTTTGCAAAGGTTTCTGTTTAATTATTTCCATATTTAGTTCACTAACTGTATTGATTAACATTTGTTCCTCATATTGCGACATGTTGCCCTTTGCTTTTGATTGCAACATATCTAACAGGTCTACATAATATGATGCTTGTTCTAAATTAATCTGAATTTTATTTGTCATTGGGTTTTCCATTTTTCCAAGCGCCACCATAGCACTTGTTTTAAAAGTACTCACGAGGTATATAAATAGACGCTCTTCTTTTTTTAGGCTTTCTTGCCCCATTTTATCTCCAAATAGACATTTTATTAATAATCTAGAGTCGGGGAATTTAATTCTCCCTTGAATGATACGAAATATTTCATCAAGATAGTTTTATGTTGCCCAGGTAGCTAGCATAATCGGTAATAAACCACTCTTTTAGCCTCTTATTTACCTCATGCTCTAAGGCCTGATCATTATCAATTAGATTAAAAGCAGATGAACGGGCTTGCCGAAGTAAAGACCCATCTTGGACCATGTCAGCAATTTTAAATTGAAAAAAGCCAGACTGTCTTAAACCAAAAAATTCACCAGGCCCTCTTAACTTTAAATCTTCGTCTGCGATAACAAATCCGTCATTTGTATTTTCCATTACAGTTAGTCTATTTTTTGAGGTCTCAGTAAAACCTCTTCTAACAAGTATACAGTAACTTTTGTTAGCACCCCTACCTACTCGACCTCTGAGCTGGTGCAACTGTGTAAGCCCAAATCTTTCTGCATGCTCAACCAGCATTACTGTTGCATTTGGTATATCTATACCAACCTCCACAACAGTGGTAGATACCAGTATGTTAATTTCATTTTTCTCAAACTTTTTAATTACTTCATCTTTTTCTTCTACCACCATTCTACCGTGGACTAGGCCGACACTAAGATTTGAGAACTGAATTCTAGACAATTCATCATGCGCTTCGACAGCCGCGGCAAGGTCAGATTTCTCTGATTCTTCGACCAAAGGATATACAACAATACATTGTCTCCCTTTCTGAACTTCATCTCTAATAAATTTATAAACGTTATTTAATCTTTCCGGATTTATCACTTTAGTAGTGACCGGAATACGCATCGATGGCAATTCATCAATCACAGAAATATCCATGTCTCCATGATAGGTAATAGCTAGAGTTCTTGGAATAGGAGTTGCGGTCATTGCCATTGAATGAGGGTTGTCACCTTTTTCCAATAATGAGGAGCGTTGATTTACACCAAAACGATGCTGTTCATCAATAATTACCAATCTAAGATTACGGAAGGCAACGTCTTTCTGTATAAGGGCATGGGTACCAATAACAATTGGTATATTCCCATCCTTTAAACCAGAGATTATTGGACTTCTATCTTTTTTTTTCATTTTCCCAAGTAACAAAGCACAAGGGATATTCACTTTATCTAATTGTTCTTTAAAGGAGTGAAGGTGCTGTCTTGCAAGAATTTCAGTGGGTGCCATTATTGCAACCTGGACATTATTACCTACTGCAATCAATGAAATAAGAACCGCAACTATTGTTTTCCCGCAACCAACGTCTCCTTGAATCAATCGATTCATTGGATGATTATTTTTCATATCTAAATGCACATCCTGTATTACATTTTTTTGAGCATCAGTTAATTCGAAATCAAGCGTCTCTGAAATAGGCCTAAAGTATGGTCCAATATCAGTCAATCTTTTTGTTTTATAAGAAAAGGCCATTTGTTTTCTTAATCCTAAAAGAAGTTGTAAAAAAAAGTGTTCATCAAACTTTAATCTTTTTGTGGCTGATCTTAGATCACTTAGATTTTTTGAAAAATGGATGTCACGTAGTGCTTTATCCAAAAAAATAAGATCGTGCTCTTTTATAATTGCTTCAGGCATTATTTCAGAAATCGGATTTAATTCGGAGACTATCATCCCCAATATCTTCCTGATGCCTCTTTGATCTAAGCCTACTGATCTTAATTCCTGTGTTAATGGATAAATGGGTACCACTTTCCCAGTTTTTAAGGGATCTTCATCGTCTCTCAACTTCTCTATTTCTGGATGTGTAATGGAAAAACCGTTATACCATTCAACCTTCCCACTGATAGCTAACTTGTCGCCTACTCTAAATAGATTCTTAACATAGCGAACACCATTAAACCAATTAAGAGTTAATAAACCCGTACCATCAGAAGCGATAATCTGAAACATTGTGCCACGACGTATCCTCTTTTCTCCAAGTGTCTCTACCTTAGCGATAAGGGTTATGTGATCACCTTTTGTAAGCTTCCGTATCGGTGTAATAGTTGTGCGATCAAGATATCGTCTTGGAAAATAATATAACATATCCTTGATATTCTCAACCCCGAGCCCATTGAATACTTTTACTCTTTGGGGACCAACTCCCAATAAGACGGAGATGGAATCAGTCAGATTCAAAGATCAACCTTTCAGAGACTTATTTCCACTCTTTGCGATAAGTGTAGTATACACTTTTTGTCTCACCTGCATTTAAGGACAGCGGAAAATGAACCGTGGAAGCATCTTTTTTCTGATAATCAAGGGACTCATCCTTAATAATCCAATCTCCATTTATATGCTCAACAAGCAGGACATCAACTTTCTCATTTCGTGCATTAGATACTTTTATCTCAATAACAGCCTCCTCGCTTTTACGTTGACGATCATAATTTAGGACCTTACGATTTCCAATAACATCAAAGGCACGACCAGAGGTAAGAGTTGATGATTGACCTTTGGGGACCTGCCCCATTTTATCAGCACCTATATACTCTAGGGTATTGGATTTTTTATATGAATACATCTCTACTTTCCCTCCAGGAAGAGAAATTCCAAGTCCATTTGACTCTGTATTATCCATTGTAAGCTGAACTTCTAGAGGCTCTTCTTTTTGGCGACGCTCAGTATTTTCAAACACATACTTTTTTTCATATCCAACATCCAGTGGCCCATACATCCTAACTGTGATGTTTTCTTTTGCACCAAGGTCATGGGTTTCGTTTAGTGAGTAAATATGGTAATCACCTAGTTCATCTTTACTCATCATAGACATATTCTCATTTGTTTGCATGGATAAGGCTCTACTCATACGCTCTGGCCTTGGGGGTTCCTTGGTTCTCGCTTTATTTAAATTACCTTCCACTAGTTGAAGATTAGCGTTCTTAAAGTCCATGTTAGAACTATTTGATATGACAGCCTCAGCAATAAGCTCACCCTTTTCTTCGTTAATCATTTTCAACCTATAAACGGTATTCCATACAAAATTATTTGTCTTATAGACTAATTCCCCTTCAACGTTTTTGTTAGACTTCGATTTTATATCCCAAGATAAATAGGGATGGAAAAATGGCTCAAGAAGATCTTTATTTTTATTCCCAATATATTCTAGTTCTCCTCTGTTAAAAGTGATAACACCAGACTGGTGTGCGATAGTAACAGAGCTAGAGTTTATTTCTAGAAGAGTACCTTTTACCAATTTACCATCTTTGGGTTTTACCTGAATTTGCTCCCCTCGAAGTGAACTGAAATAATCAGCACCAGAAAAAATGTTATCATTAAATCGTTGTGATAAAATATCAGCTCCATCAAGGTTAAGAAATGGTGTGTCTTTATGAACTCCATTAGGTAGCCCACTCCAGGCAACATAACTTTTCCCTGCAGGAATCGTCCAGACAACTGGCTGCTTGACAAGGGCAGTCCCATCTTTATAAACAGTAAGAGTCGCATTAGAGGATTTGGCGATTAACATTGAGCTAACGAGTAGCAGGTATAGAGCTTTTGTCATTTAAGCATGTCCAAGTTTGAGGTTATTTTTTCTAGTTCTTCATTTAATTTTTCAAGATTCAATTTTTCTTTGTCTATAACATTCTCAGGTGCTCTTTTTAAAAAATTTTCATTAGACAGCTTGGAATTAATACCACCAAGTAATCGATCAATTTCCGAAATACGCTTTGTCATTCTTCGTTTTTCTTCTCCTAAATCTACTAATCCTTGTAGTGGAATGTATATCTCCATCCCAGTAATAACTGATGTAGCTGATTGTTTTGGTTTAACGATATCTGTTCCTGATGAAATATTTTCAACTTTAGCAAGTGATTTCACTAAATCTTCGTGAAGGTTTAAAAACTCTGATTGTTCTATCGTGCACCTTATATAAAGATCAGAGCGTTTGCCTTGAGACACGTTCATACGACTCCGTATTGATCGGATGGAGATTATCAATTCTTTTAGAAAGAGCATATCTTCTTCAGCAATAGGATCTGTCATATTTTCTTTATAAATCCAGGATGAAACAATTAAATCAGATGCCCCCTGAATACTAAAGTGCTTCCAAAGTTCTTCCGTTATAAATGGTGCAAATGGATGTAGAAGGGTGAGCACTGTTCGTATGCATTTAAGAGAAACAGATTTTACAATATTAGATCTGGATTCATCTTCTCCATAGAATCTTATTTTTGCAATTTCAACGTACCAATCACAAAAATCATTCCAAGTGAATTCATAGAGTATCTTTGCAGCCTCATTAAAGTGAAATCTTTCTAATTGAAGGTTATAATCTTTCACCATTTTTGTTAGCCTGCTTAGAATCCATTTATCAGAAAGATCCAACTCTAAATTATCACACTCTAAATCTCTATTATATTCTTTGTCGAGATTCATTTCAATAAATCGGCAAGCATTCCATAATTTATTCATGAAATTTCTTCCGATTTCAAGTCTGTCTTTTGAAAATAGAACATCAAGCCCTTGAGGTGCCATTAGCATGATCCCAAACCTAACCGCGTCGGTGCCAAATTCATTAAACAATTCGATGGGGTCTGGAGAATTTCCAAGAGATTTACTTAACTTTTTCCCAGTCTCATCTCTTAGTATGGATGTGAAGTATACATCCTTAAAGGGAATCTGATCCATAAACTCACAACCAGTGATAATCATCCTTGCAACCCAAAAAAAGATAATATCTGGTCCTGTTACTAAAGTATCTGTTGGATAGAATTTTTTTAGTTCATCACTTTCATTAGGCCAAGAATGGACACCCATTGGCCAGAGCCAAGAGCTCGCCCAAGTATCTAAGACGTCTTTATCACGAGTCCAGTTTTCTGGGTCTACAGGACCTTCAACAGATACATGTATCTTGTTTTTATCATCATTATGGTACCAGACTGGTATTTGATGCCCCCACCATAGCTGCCTACTAATACACCAATCTTTGATGTTTCCCATCCAGTGATTGTATGTCTTCGTCCAATGTTTAGGATGAAATGCAATTTCACCATTCTCAACCACATCAAGAGCGGGGCCAGCAAGATCAGTCATCTTCATAAACCACTGTTCAGACATATAAAATTCTATGGGAACTTGACCTCTTTCTGAAAATCCAACCTGATTTACATAGTTCTCTATTTTATCTACAAGTCCCAAGGTTTTAAGGTCTTCAACAACGTGTTTTCTAGCCTCTTCGCGAGAAAGACCTTGATATTTTTCTGGCACATTTAAATTAAGCGAGGCATCTTCATTCATAATGTTAATGAATTCAAGATCATGTCGCTCTCCCATGGAAAAGTCATTTGGGTCATGTGCTGGGGTTACCTTAACGCAACCAGTCCCAAACTCTGGGTCTACAAATTTGTCAGAAATGATTGGAATCCTGCTCCCAACCAATGGCAGCGTAATAGTTGATCCTATAAAATTTCTGTACCTTTCATCATCTGGATGTACAGCTACCGCAGTATCACCAAGCATAGTTTCAGGCCTTGTAGTTGCTACTACAACATATTCATCAGAATTTGTTATTGGATATCGAAAATACCATAGTGATCCATTTTTCTCTTGGTGAATAACTTCCTCATCACTAATAGCAGACTTAGAAACTGGGCACCAGTTCACAAGTCGATGTCCTTTATAGATAAGGCCTTTATTATATAGTTTCACAAATGCACTTAAAACTGAATTCGTGTAATCATCATCCATTGTAAATCGTTCTTTATTCCAGTCGCAGGAGCATCCAAGTTTTTTTAATTGGTTGATAATAATTCCACCATATTTTTCTTTCCATTCCCACGCATGCTTTAGAAACTGCTCTCGAGTAAGTTCATTTTTATTTACACCCTGCTCCACAAGCATTGCTACAACCTTTGATTCTGTTGCAATCGAGGCATGATCAGTCCCAGGAACCCAACATGCTTCTTTACCCTCCATACGTGCTTTTCGAATTAATATATCTTGTATGGTATTATTCAAAACATGACCTACAGTAAGCATTCCCGTCACGTTAGGAGGGGGGATTACAATGGTATATGGATCTTTTTTTGATTGTGGGTCAGCAGAAAAATAATTTTGTGTGATCCAATGTTCGTACCACTTATCTTCAATGGAAGATGGGTCGTATGCTTTTTCTAGTTTTGGAGTCGGCATGGGTTTAATTAAAATAAATGATTAAATATCTTTAACATGAGACTGATGATTTTACTACAATTACAATATTCTTTCATTGGAAACATCGTACTGAATGAAAAGAAAAAGAGAAGGTATAAATAAAAAGTTCTGAATGATTAAAGCATTAGTAAATAACTCCTGGGAGTTGTTTGATATTGATGAACTTCAGCCAGGGACAAGTGTATTTAATTTTGAAACTGGACTATATGAGACCTTGAGGACAAAGGATCATAAGCCCATTCTTCTAAAACCTCATTTAGACCGTCTATTTAATTCAGCTAGGTCGACAAGTCTAAAACCTCCTTTTCATAGAAAAAAGGTGGAATCAATGATAGTAAAAGTTATTGAAAGTTCGCCTGAACCAGACCAAAGAGTTAGAGTATTATTGGTTCCTGATAAGGTAATTATTTATACCATGCCACTAAATCTTGATTATGACATCTACAGCGGAGTATCTGTAATAACAGTTCAGGCAAAAAGGGATACCCCAGAAATAAAGACAACCAACTATTATTCTTGTCTGAATGCATATCAATTAGCTCAAGAACATCAATGTTTTGATGCTATTTTGATGGATGAAGATCAAATGGTTCTCGAAGGAAGTAGAAGCAATATTTTTTGGGTAAAAGGGTATTGCCTTTTTACAAAAGAAACTGGCGTCCTTCCAGGAATCACTAGAGAAACAATTATTTTGGATTCTCCCTACACTGTTGAATACGGTGAACTAAACGTACTTGATTTTGATTGGTTAAGTGAGCTATTCTTAACCAAAAGCGGATCTGGCATAGTTCCAATTGTCAAAGTAAATAATTCTATAATTGGTAATGGAATACCTGGCCCTATCACAAGGGAACTAATGAAACTATATGATAGCTTGGCATTTGATATTTAATGAACCGTTAAAATCTAAGGCAATTGTGTTCCCATCTAAACGCTACTTATTTTTAAAAATTTTTATATAATACTGTTAGACAATGATAGAAAAAATTTTTGGTAAAGTAATAGATTCACCAAAGATCACTCTTAGTGGCATTCTTCTATTAACCATGGTTTGGGCTCTATTTATACCAAACCTAACAATAGATTTTTCAATAGAACACCTCTTCTCCCAAAATGATCCCGCTGTTGAAGAATATTTCTCTTTCAGAGACGATTTTGGAAGAGAGGATAATGTGATCACAATCATCTATGAGCCTGTAGACTATCTTGATCGAGAGCTATTCAAAGAACTAGAAAATATTGCCTACGAGCTAGAGGAATTAAATGGTGTAGAAAATATTGTCTCGATCTTTAGCCTAAGCGACTTAGATACAAAAGCATGGCTTGGAGACTTTCATGATAGCGGTGCTAAATGGAACCGGGACACGGTATTACAAAAATTGAATTACATTCAATCAGACCCTTCAATAGGTTCCCGGATATTATCTAAAGACCTTAAGCTTGGTGCTTTCATGCTAACTCTACGAGATATCGCAAATAACCATGAAGATCGGAGTGCTGTTTTAAAAGAAATTAAAAAACTAACTCAAGGGACTTCACCATCATGGACATATTCAGGAGTTTCAGTTTTAAGAACTGAATATGTTGGCTATATGGTAAGGGATAATTTTCTTTTTTTACCGCCCATTGCAATAATTCTCGTTTCATTACTCAGCTATGTATTTCGGAACTGGGTGTTTGTTGCTCTACCTTTGATGACAGTCCTCACTACAGTCATATGGCTGCTTGGGATCATGGGGTTATTTGGTCTTGAGATAAATATCATGACGTACATTGTACCAACATTGTTATTCATCATTGGGATTAGTGATGCTATACATATACAAGCACGATTTAGGGAGAATCTTAATAAGGGCTCTTTAGATCCTCGTGATGCAATGCTCGTTACTATGACTCAAATGTCAAAGGTTATATTTTTAACAAGCGTAACGACCTCCATAGGATTTATTGCATTAATGACTACTTCTATAAGCATTGTTCAGGAATTCGGAATGGAAATAGCATTAGGTGTGATGATCGCATGGTTAGTGTCAATAGTCCTAGTCCCATCTGGGATAATGTTGTTTAAGTCATTTGGTAAAGGCCGAGAGCATACATTCTCCCCAATGTTAAACTGGTTGTCAAATGCAATCCCGAGGCGACCTTGGGTTTTTATAATCATACCACTTTTCATTTCATTTACAGCGATTTATAAAATAAAAGATTTATCCACCGATGCGTCATTAATGGACGATCTGAGACCAGAGAACAAGTTATACAATGATCTAAAATTGACAGAGAAATATTTTGGAGGTGTGTTACCTTTTGAGGTATTGCTCCAATTCAGAGAAGATAACGAAACAAAGAATAAGAGCATACTAGATCCTGACGTATTAGGGCACCTAAAAGGTGTAGAAGAGTTATTAAACAAAGAATTAAAAAGCAGCAGGTTCTTCTCAATATCAACATTCTTAGAATCCGTAAAACGTATCCGTGGAGATGGAGATACTAATTCATATGATAAAAATTTTATTAACCAAATTTTAGATAGCCGAGGAGATGAACAATTACAGTTAATCAACAAAGAGAGAAATATTTTAAGAATTACAGGATTAATTGAGAACAAGACCTCATCAGAAATGGAAAAGATATATGCAAAGATAGATTCCCTTTCTAATTCTTTTCCTCCTTACCTGTCCATTAAATGCACGGGCACAACCGTTGTTGCTTTAAGAACCAATGATTATCTAGTACAATCTCTTGTAAACAGCCTAGGCATTGCACTTGTTTTCATTAGCATCGTTATGGCATTTATGTTTCGAAAAAAATCCATACTATTTGCGAGCCTCATTACAAACCTAATACCTATTTTTACCGTATTGGGCATTTTATCCTGGCTTGGGATTTCAATACGACCGCCAACAGCAATGACATTTTCAGTTGCCCTTGGAATTGCGGTGGATGATAGTTTACATTTCCTTTTAAGATATCGTAAGGAATTAAGACAGGGAATGAACAGAGTCGAAGCTATTAGAGCGACCATAATGAGCACAGGTTCAGCGTTGATGATTACAACAACTATTTTAGTTTCGGGTTTTTCCGTGCTTTTATTATCAGTATTCCTTCCCACCTATCAGTTTGGTATGCTATCAGCTGGAATGATTGGGACTGCACTACTTTGCGACCTGACACTTCTTCCTGCGTTGTGTCTGGTACTTCCAAGTAGAAAGAGCTAAATGAGATTTGCAAGTCTGATTACTATTCTTTTTTTTCTTCAATCTCATGCACAATTACAAACCTATTCACTTAAAGGTGAACTTGCTCTTAGTGGCTTAACAAGTAGTGATGTCCCTGATGATTTGTCATCTTATCAATCTAACTTACTCTACCTACCTAAACTCTCAGTCTTAAAACAGTTAACAAGTAATCAGGTGATTGACTTTGAATTATCATTAAGATGGATGAGAAATTATTCGGGGGACTCATTATTACTTAATGAGCAAGAGTTCTATAGATATTGGCTCCGTTATTACAATGAGAATTTTGAAGCTAGATTTGGATTACAAAAAATAGTTTTTGGAACTTCTCAATTGTTGAGAACTTTATCTTGGTTTGACTCGATTGACCCAATGGATCCAGTTGGTCAAACAAGTGGTGTAAAAGCACTTAGACTACGTTGGTTCCCTTTGCAAAACCTGTCTTCATGGAATTGGATTATAGCCAGTAAATATGATACATTGTCATATGGAGGTCGAATTGAATTTTCAAATACGATCGGTGAATGGGGCTTTACCTACCACACTGATCCATCAAAATCTATCAAAAGTATTAGCTCAATAAACACTTCGGTTCTTGGATCGGATAGCCGATTTGCCATTGATTATCGATTTGATGGGCTTATTGGCCTCTGGAATGAAAGTGCGTTGATCCAATCTAATAGATCGAAAGTAGTAACGATGACATTAGGCGCAGATTATACACTCCCTGTTGCGACAGGGGTATTGCTTACGGTCGAGTATATGTCATTGCAAAACAAATTCGATTCTGTAACAAGAGATTCTAAGTTCTTTGCATTGATGGCAAGCATACCATTAGGGATAACCCACCAGATTATGATGGTTTCACAAATGAATATTGGGGAAGAAAAAGTGTATCACTTTTTGAGATGGAGCAGCACCTATAACTATTATAGTTTAAATTTTATATGCACCATTTATCCTAAGAGGTCTAGCTATCAACACAATGATCAATTTTTACATCAATCGTTGGCAGGCTTTGGCACTGAATTACAAGTTATGTTCATCTACAATCATTAATGGGGAGAAGAGATGGGAGAAAATGTAGTCATATCAATTGATAATGTTGTTAAACGATTCCCAGTCGGAGGTAGTCACTTTACTGCATTAAAAAATATTGATTTAACCTTACACAAAGGAGAATTCACTGGAATAATAGGACCTTCAGGTTCTGGAAAAACTACTCTTCTAAATATTATCGGTGGTTTAGATTCTGCAACCAATGGCGCTGTCCATGTGCTAGAACATTCAATGGATAATACCACGCACAATGAGCGCGCTAAGTTAAGACGAAAATACATGGGTTTTATTTTCCAAAGCTACAACCTCCTTCCTGTGTATACGGTGTTTGAGAATATTGAATTACCACTCATACTCAATAAAGTTGAATCTAAAAAAAGGAAAACAAGGGTGTTGCAAGCCATAGAATGGGTTGGGCTTGGTGATAAAATAAACTCAAAGCCTGCTAAGCTTAGTGGCGGTGAATGTCAAAGGACTGCAATAGCTAGGGCATTAGTACACCGCCCAGCGCTGGTCATGGCAGACGAACCAACTGCGAATCTTGATGCTGAGAATTCTCATAAAATTATGAAAATCCTTGTCAAATTAAACCAGGAGCTTGATACCTCGTTCGTATTTGCCACACATGATGAAAAAATCATGGGGTATCTTAGACGCATCATTCATATGGAAGACGGGAAAATTGTTAAGAATGAATGGATTGACAAGGGCAATGCATAGTGCTATTTAAAATTGCATTTAAAAATTTATTTGGAGCAAAACTCAGAACTTTTCTGAATGTATTTGTAACCTCAATATCATTTTTCATGATCATATTTGTGACTGGGTTGTATGATGGTATGCGCCAGCATGCAAAACAAGTTACAATTGATACAGAAGTTGCTGGCGGAGCCTATTGGCATCCAATGTATGACCCATTAGATCCAGTCCTTTTTGAAGATTCTCATTCTATTTTACCAAAAGATATAGATGTTCTGGTTAAAGAAAAAAAAGCTGTACCAGTACTTGTCAGCCAGGCAGCAATATATCCAAATGGCCGAATAATGCCAGTCATTATGAAGGGGATTGACCCTAGCCAAACTGTTGTAAATATGCCTACTGCAATTTTAGATAAAAGTCCTGATGTACACATCCCTGTTTTGATAGGAAAAGGGATGGCAAATAGCATAAAGTTAGATGTGGGTGATTCTTTTACAATTCGCTGGCTTGA